>CAJDTX010000009.1_pt1 | contig 58224 bp, 60 predicted proteins | sample 7390491 | NCBI WGS metagenome assembly CAJDTX01 (sample SAMEA7055669, study PRJEB34461) | soil metagenome | biome: terrestrial ecosystem; feature: Peninsula; material: soil | place: Antarctica | collected 2016
CCATGACGCGTTCGGCGACGTCCTGGTTCTCCCGGAAGGAGCCCGACTGCCAGAGCATGGCGTCGACCAGCGTCGTCTTGCCGTGGTCGACGTGGGCGATGATGGCGACGTTGCGCAGGTCGTCGCGCTGTGCGAAGGCGGGGCGAGGCACGGCTCGAGGGTAGCGGGCACTCAGCGCCGCGGGTCACCCCGGGCGACGATGTGGATGCGACGGCGGGTCAGAGATCGAGCATCAGGTGAATGTCCTTGGGCTCGAGCTCGTAGAGAGCGGGATCGACCGCTTCCGCAAGGCGGCAGCCGTAGCGAAGGTAGAAGCCGACCGCAGATTCGGTCTGGGTCGCCGAGATGTACAGCTGCTTCGCACCTCTGCGTCGCGCGAGACGGCAGATCTCGTCCATCAGCGCGTCGCGACGCCGCGCCGCCGGTGGCCGTTGCTGACGTAGAGAAAGGCCATCTGGAGCTGGTTCGCGTTCGGGCCGATGAGCTCGCCACAGAGGAGCGCGGCGCCGACGAGCTCATCGCCGGCGAAGCACCCAGCAGCACGCCGCCAGCGGCGAGCTTCGGCGCGAGCATCTCCTTCAGCTCGGCGATCATCACGTCGTTCCAGGTCGGGATCTCGTGGTTGATCTCGACCGGATGCAACTCGCCGCGCTCGTAGACGTACTTGAACCGCGCACTCTCCGAACGATCGATCTCGCGGATCCGGTCGAGATCGGCGCGTTCATCTCCTCGATGCGCACGTCGACCAGCTTACGGGCGAACGGAGCGCGCCCCTCAGCTGCAGCAAGGTTCAGACCGTCCGGTTGCTTCGAGCGGCGACTGCGGCCGTTACGTCTGAGCGGAGATCCGGGCTTGCGTAGTAGCGAGTGCTTCGCCCTCGCCCACGCGGCTTTACCAGCCCTGCGTCGACGAGGCGGCGAAAGTCGTTGCTCGCTGTCGCGGATGAGACGTCCGCCTCGCGGCTGTAGCTCGCTCGATCGGCGCCGCCGATGAGGGATTGCTCGAGTGCGGTGACGAGGCGGTCGGGCCAGCCGCAGCTCGCGACGAGGTTCTCGAGAAACGACCAGCGAGCGCCGGCTTCCTGGATCTGTTCAAGACGCTGGCGCGCTTGGGCAAGGTGGGCTTCGATGCAGAACACGATCCACTCGGTTGCGTCGCGCTCGGGTTGATACCGGCCTCCCTGCACGCGCTGAAGGACGGCGTAGTACTCGGATGTGTGCGCGCCGAGGTGCTCCTCGATCGATGCGAACTCTGGCGAGAGCAGGCCCTCGCGTGCCAACACGAGTGACTGCAGGATGCGTGAGATGCGACCGTTGCCGTCGCGGAACGGGTGCACGGAGACGGTGTGCAGGTGGGCCATCGCAGCTCGGACGACGACGTCAGTGTCGAGATCGCCGTTCGCGAGCCAGTCGACGACTTCTGCCATCAGCGGGGGGACGTCTTCTCCGGGGGGACCTTCGTAGACGAGGCGGCCATCGCCGCCGGTCACGCCGACCGAGCCGGTTCGCCAAACGCCGGGGCTCTTGTCCCTGTGGAAGGAGCAGGCGTCGAAGTGAAGATCGAGGATGACGCGGTCTAGCCACACGAATGCTGGGTCGAGTGCCATGACGCCGACGTGATCCATCGCGCGGGCGTAGCAGGCGACCGCCATGCGGTTCTCGTCCTCCGGGTCCGCGTGCTCCTCTCCGCTGACGATGGCGACGGCCCCATCCCGGGGTAGAGCGAATCCCTCGATCGACGTTGAGCTCTCCACAGAAGCGGCCTTGACGAGCCGTCGTAGCGATCCGAGCCAAGGCGACGGGTTACTGATCTCCCGGGCGAGGCCATGGCGAAGCTCATCCAACTCATCGAGCTGGCGCTGCAGTGGCTCAGCAATAGGGGGGGTTTCGTAGAGCATGTCGAAAGTCTATACGATTAGGCGACTAATCGGAAATACGTCTGATCGCGGATTGCGGATTTTGCAGGCCCGGGAACGTCGCGGCCCCACTCGCTGCAGATCAGTACCGCTCGGTGCGACCTGGGTGCGACCTCAGATCGCCGGAACGTTGCCCCTGAGAGCAACGTAATCCCGCTGTTTGCGGGAGCTTCCTGAAGCCCTCTGACGGACTCGAACCGTCGACCCCCTCCTTACGTGAGGAGGGGGTTCCTTCACCCGAGTTCCGCGTAGTCATGCGGTTTTCCGCTCTCGCTAGTAGTCGCGGATCGCCGCGCTTTGCGTTCCCGTGCACCCTCCGAGCGTCTGACGCCGCCTCATGCTCGGTGCCTTAGACGAATCGGATTTCTCCTTGGCCTGCGGCGTCGCGCCGGGCCTCGGGAGCCGACTGCACGGACGACACGCTCTGCGACATCCGTGAGTGCAAGGCGAACTGGCTCGTATTAGGGTCCTTTTGATGGCATCAGGAGCAGCCAGTGCCGCCGCCGAGCTCTAGCGACGCTGAACGAGACGCGATTCGTGAGCGGCGCCGGCGCGTTCCGATCAACCTTGAGAGGCGAGCCGGGATTGCCGGCGAGCGTCAGCCCACGGTGCGATACCCCTTACCTCTTACGGTGAGCTGGACGGTTGAATAGCTGTCTACTCTGGTCCATGATAAGAAGAGGGAGAAGGAAACAAGGGGAGACCGGATAGGGGGGAGATCGTGGCGACTGAGGCCCGGAAAGCGTCAGCTGAGGCGGTCGGCCACGGCGCGATTCTATCGCGTCCGCGCGTCGCGCGGCGGCTTCGGCCGGCCTCGGCATGGGGCTCGCCTGTCTCGGGGTCGACGTCTGCGTGCTCCTGCTCGCGGTCTTCGCGACCGTGCTCAGCGGGTGGCTGATTGGCGCGCGAACGCCAACGATCGCCTGGGCGACTGCCTTTGCAGGCGTCGCCCTAGGTCTGTACGCCTCCCGCAGCCTGTACCGACAGCGGCTCCGCCTGCACGTGCTCGACGACGCCGGCCAGATCCTCGCCGCCACCACATTCGCCGGGACGACGGTCATGTCGGTGCGCGTCGTCTTGGGCCACCCTGTTCCTGTCGCCGACTCACACTCGTTCACGAAGGCACAAGTCGTGTCCGTGCTGCAGGCGAATCCGAACTCGGTCAAGCTGAGTCCGAAGAACAATGTCCTCAACCTGGCCCAGCAGCTATTTGCAGCTCAGCTGAACATCAACCGGGGCGTCGTTCCGCCACCGAGCGTGACCTCCGCGATCAGCACCGCGATCGCCAGCCTCACGTTCACGTTCGATGCAGGCGGCCGGGTGACCGCCATCAGCAGCACGTTGTCGGCGAGCCAGATCGGCGCTCTCGTCGAGACGCTCAGCTCCTTCAACGAGGGGACGCTGACAAGCGGCGGGCATTGTGGCGGCACCTCGCGAAGCGGGGGCAAACCCGCGCCGCCCGTCACCAAAGGGACCATCAGCGAGGCGACACCTCGCGCCGGAGCGACACTAGGGGTGACATCGCTGCCCTTCACCGGGCTCTCGCTTCTCTCGACGGTGCTCGTCAGCATCGCCTTCGTGATTGGCGGAATGACACTGCGGAGGAGCACGACGCTCCGCTCGCTGTAGGTCGAGGCGGACGGCGCCGGAACGCGGTATCGTCCTCGTTCGACGACGGCCTGGACTCGTTTCCAACTGTGCCAGGAGCGAGGGGGGCTGCGGAAACGGTGTTGCTCGGCCGACAGTGAAGACCGTGATCCTTGCAGGCGGCGCCGGAACGCGGCTGGCGGAGGAAACGGGCAGCCGCCCGAAGCCGATGGTCGAGATCGGCGGGCGGCCGCTGCTCTGGCACATCATCAAGCGCTACGCCGGTCAGGGGTTCGAAGAGTTCCTGATCGCGCTCGGATACAAGGGTGAGGTCGTCAAGCGGTACTTCCTCGACTATTACGACCTCAGCGGCGATGTGACTGTCGACCTCGCGAGCGGCGAGGCGAGCCTCACCGCTGGGCCGAGTGAGCCCTGGACCGTGCACCTGCGCGACACCGGCCTCCACACGAATACGGGCGGCCGGATCAAGCGCCTCGAGCCCTGGCTCTCGGGCGAGCGGTTCCTGGTCACGTACGGCGACGGCCTGGCAGATGTCGACCTCCACGAGCTCGTCCGCTTCCATCTCGCTCAGGGGCGAATTGCAACGCTGACGGCGGTGCGCCCACCGGCGCGGTTCGGCGTGATCAGGTTCGAGGACGACCGAGTCGCAAGCTTCGCGGAGAAGACGACGACCGGCGACGAGTGGATCAACGGCGGCTTCATGGTCTTCGAGCCCGAGGTCTTCCGCTATCTCGACGGCGACCAGACGAGCCTCGAGGCGGATGCGCTCGAACGGCTCGCCGCCGACGAGCAGCTGGCCGGGTACCGGCACGAGGGCTTCTGGCAGTGCATGGATTCGCTACGCGACAAGCGCGTGCTCGAGCGACTCTGGCAGGAAGGAGACGCGCCGTGGATGCGGTGACGGGCGGGTTCTGGCCCGAACGGACGGTGCTCGTGACGGGCGGGACGGGGCTCGTCGGCTCGTGGCTCATCAAGGAGCTGGTTGATGCCGGGGCACACGTGGTTTCGCTGGTGCGCGATTGGGTGCCCGAGAGCGAGCTCATCCGCTCCGGTCTCGTCGAGCGCGTAACGGTGGTCCGCGGGGACGTCCGGGACGGGGCGCTCATCGAGCGCGCGCTCGGCGAGTATGACGTCAATACCGTGCTCCACCTGGCGGCGCAAACGATCGTCTCGACGGCGAACCGCAACCCGGTGTCCGCGTTCGAGACGAATGTCGCGGGCACGTGGACGCTGCTCGAGGCGTGCCGCCGTACGGGGGTCGAGCAGGTCGTGGTGGCCTCGTCCGACAAGGCCTACGGCGCGCAGACCTCCCTTCCCTACACGGAAGAAACGCCTCTCCAGGGTAGCCATCCGTACGACGTCAGCAAGTCGTGCGCCGACCTGATCGCCCAAACCTATGCGGCGAGCTACGGCATGCCGGTCGCGATCACGCGCTGCGCGAATATCTACGGCGGCGGGGATCTCAACTGGAGCCGGATCGTGCCCGGGACGATCAGGTCGCTCCTCCGCGGCGAGCGCCCCGTGATCCGGTCGGACGGCCGCTACGTCAGGGACTACCTCTACGTGAAGGACGCACCCGGCGCCTACATGCTTGTGGCCGCACGGCTTGCTGCCGACCGCACGCTCGCGGGAGCGGCGTTCAACTTCTCCTGCGAGGCACCCGTCACGGTGCTCGAGCTCGTCGCCCGGCTCACCGAACTGATGGGATCGGATCTCGAGCCCGACGTCAGAGACGAGGCGACCAATGAAATCCGCGAGCAGTACCTGAGCGCCGAACGGGCGAGGAAGATACTCGGCTGGGCCCCCGCCTACGACCTCGACGAAGGTCTGCGCGAGACGGTCGCCTGGTACCGCGACTTCCTCGGGGCCTGAGGCCCGAGAGGGGTTGGAGCATGCCTGCCGCCCAGGTGAGAATCGCGTACATCGTCGAGCGCCGAGCTACCGAATACGATAAGACCGTTGACGAACGACCGGAGGAGTCTGAAGAGCTACCTTCCGAATACGCTCAAGAGACGTGCGGGAGATGCGGTCGCAAACCCACTGCGCTGGTACGTTCGGTACTTTCCCGGATCGGTCGGGAAAAGGTGGCTCGTCTCGGCATTTCTCGATCGGGTACTCGGACGTCAACACCGAGAGTTCGTGGTTCGCGCGAAGGCTGGTGGATCATACGCGTGCGCCACCGACGACCTAATAGGACGACACATCTACGAGTTCGGGGTTTGGGAACCGAACCTTACTCAGTGGCTGTCCCGGCGGATCGCGTCCCGCGACGTATTTGTCGACGTGGGCGCGAACATCGGGTACTTCTCCGTCCTCGCGTCTCGACTGGTCGGTCCGACGGGAAAGGTTGTCGCGATCGAAGCCTCTCCTTCGATCTTTCAGGCGCTCGAGGCCAATCTCGCGCGCAACCGAAGCACAAATGTGAGATCGGTGAACCTGGTCGCCTCAGACCGAGATGGTCGAATGATGGTGTTTGCCGGACCGGGTTGGAACCGCGCCCTCTCGAGCACGGTGCCGACCGGTGAGCTCGAGCCCGAGTCCGAGGTCGAGGCTCGACCTCTAGCGGACATTCTTACCCAGGACGAACTGAGCCGAGCGCGGCTGGTCAAGATCGACGTGGAGGGCGCCGAGCTTTCTGTGGTTCGGGGGCTGGCTCCGGCGCTCACGACGCTACGACCGGATGTCGAGCTGGTCGTAGAAGTCTCACCGAGCTCGCTCGCTCGCCAGGGTGAGAACGCGAATGAACTGGTCGCGCTTCTACGCGAACACGACTTCAACGTCTACCGCCTGGAGAACGACTACGACCCCTCGAGCTACGTAGACCGGCCGAAGCCTCCGGTTCGCTGGGATCGAACTCTCGATGATCAGTCGGATCTCATCTTCTCCCGGGTCGACGCAGCATTCCTCTAGACCTCAGCCAGCATCAAGGCGTCTCTTGGAGCCGGACAGGTCCGTCGTTTGGCCCGTTAGGGTGTCCGGATGGGAAAAGTCTTCCTGGCCGTCGAGCGTTCAATCTTTCCTGCGAGGCGCCCGTCATCGTGCTCGAGCTCGTCGGCCGGCTCACCGAGCTGATGGGGTCGGATCTCGAGCCCGACGTCAGAGACGAGCCCACCAAGGAGACTCGCGAGCAGTACCTGAGCGAAGAGCGGGCGAGGACGGTCCTCGGCTGGGCCCCGCTGTACGACCTCGACGAAGGTCTCCGCGAGACGGTTGCCTGGTACCGCGACTTCCTCGAAGCCTGAGCCCGGAGAGCGGTCACAGCATGCCTGCCGGCCAGGTGAAAATCGCGTACATCGTCCTGGCGCACCAACTGCCTTCGCAGCTCGCGCGGCTCGTCGGGGCGCTGGACTCGCCCCACGCCAGCTTCCTCGTACACGTCAACCGCCGCGCGGGCCCGCGAATGTACGAGCAGATGCGCGACGGCCTGGCGAAACGCGAGAACGTACGGTTCATTCGGCGTCACAGGCTCCACTGGGGGGGCTTCGGCCACGTCGCCGCGACGCTCGAGGGGATCGAGGAGCTCTACCGGAGCCAGCTCCCGTCCGATTACGTCTTTCTGCTCACCGGTCAGGACTATCCGATCAAGTCGAACGATCACATCGAGCGCGTGCTCGCCGAGAGCGACGCTAACTCCTTCCTCGCCTACGACCGCCTACCCGGTGGCTGGGAGAACGGAATGGACCGGATCACGTACTGGCACTGGCGCACGATCGGGCGTCCGCGAGGCTGGCACATCCGCCTGCCGCTCCGCCGCGAGTTTCCGAGCGGCTTCCGCCCCTTCGGAGGCTCGTCCTATTGGTGCCTGGCGCGGCCGTGCGTGGACTACGTCCGCGCGTTCGTCGAGGCGAACCCGTCGTTCGTCCGGTTCTTCAGGCACGTGGACGTCCCGGACGAGATCTTCTTCCACACGATCCTGATGAACTCCGAGCTCGCGGGGACGATCCTCAACGACGACCTGCGGTATGTCGACTGGACGCGGCGGCCGCTGCCGGCCGTCCTCGCTGTCGGCGACCTGACGAGCCTCGCGGCGTCGACGAAGCTCTTCGCCCGCAAGTTCGACGTGCGGGTCGACGCCGACGTGCTAGACAGGATCGATGCCGAGCTCCGCACTACTCCGGCCGCACCATGACGCAGTCGAACTCGACGACGTGGTGGCGCCTGTCACGGACGACCGGAACGAGGTCGCTGAGCACGAAGCCGAGCTCTGCGACGGTCTTCAAGGCGTCCAGATAGGTGGGCGCTCCATGGTAGATCGGGTTCACGGAGACCTCGAATTGGAGCGCCACGACCCGGGGCAGGGAGCCGCGCGCGCCCTCGATCACCTCGAGATCCCAACCCTGTGTGTCGATCTTCAGCAGAATCCGGCTTGCGCCGGCGGGTACGCACTCGTCGAAGACGTCGTCCAGCCGTCTGACCTCGACCGGCTGCCGCGCCTCCACCTCGCTGTGGGCTCCGAACGTCTCGGCGCTGTAGCCCGTGCGCTCGAGAAAGGACGAGAAGTCTCCGCTGTGCGTGACGTTGAGCTCGCGAACCTCGTTGTGGCTGCCGAGAGCGAACGGTATGCGGTCCACGAGTCGTCGCCCGCACAGTTGCGAGCGAGGGCGGCGTAGCTCGCGGCGGCGGGCTCGAAACACGATCTGCCCGCGATAACAGAGCTGCAGCACGAAGGAGCCGTAGTCGCCCCGGATCCGACATCGACGACGCAGTCGATCTCCTGCTGCGCGAAGAGCACTCGTGCTCGCCCAGCGAATGGACGTCCCGGCGTCGGACGACGTCGTAGCCGGCCGCGTGCAGGCGCCGCCTGAGAGCGCTCGCCAGGCGCCGATGGGCGGCCGCGGCGGATCGAGCTCTAGCCGATCTCGGGGACGCGGGCAGGCGCTCGGAGCACGGTGATCACGTCGCCGCGCGCGCGGACGCCGAACCGGCCGTCGCACCAGCTGTTGAACTGCCGCTCCACATCCAGCCCGTGTTGCCGCGCGAGGTTTGCGAAGAGCGGCGCTGTCATCGGGCTTCGCCACCCGGGAGGTCCTAGTTCCACGCGGCCAGAGTGGTGGATCACGGCTGGGCTAGCCGGCCGCAGGACGCGTGCGATCTCGCCCAGGTAGGAGTTGATGTCGACGGGAGCGATATGAACGAAGACGTCGAACGACCAGACGAAGTCGATGGCGGCCGGCTCGATTCCCGGTAAGACCCCGCCGTCCGTGAGTACATATTCGACATTTCCAGCGGCAGCGAACCGCTCCCTACAGAGCTCGAGCGCCCGGTTCGTGACGTCCACGAGCACGAGATGCTCCGCGCGTGGCTGGAGAACCTCACTCCAGCGGCCACCTCCAGGCCCGATCTCGAGGACGGTGGAGGCGCCCCGGAGGTGTGGCAATAGGACCTCTTCTATCAAGCTCGCCTTCCACTGTGCCGGCTCGTCGGGATCGTTCCATTCCTCGCCCCCTCGCGACCAGTCCCAAGCGCTCCACACTCCACGGTTCTCGCTGGGAGAGTGGCCGGTGTAAGCCCGATGGGCTGAACCGAGGACGCCCTCCTGGCCCTCGATCTTCAACAGCGCCGCCTCGATGGCCCCCGTTCCCTGGGCCAACCTGCGTGAAGCTCTGCCTGCAAGGGACTGCAGCGGCGCAAGCACCGCGTATCGAAGTCCGAACTGCTTGTAGCGCGCACGATAGGCATCTGCACGCTCGGCTACTCTAGGCGACATGAGCCGGGAAATATCGCACAATCCTCGGCCGCGGGGAATCAGACGTCTATTGCGTTCCCACCCAATGCTTGCTCCCGAGGTGGTCGACCAACTCTTCCAATCACCCGATGGGGATGGATTTTCGGGCACCCCACTCGTGCGCCTCGGAGGTCAGCAGGAACGAACCATCGTCCGTCTGCGCGAGCTGTGGGCTCACCACGAGCTCCTGTACTTCCTCGTCTGGCGCGACATAAAGGTTCGCTACAAACAAGTGGCGCTGGGCGCGTCGTGGATTGTCCTTCAACCGATCCTCTCAGTCGCGCTTTTCAGCGTGTTGTTTGGTCGCCTCCTCAACGCTCCAACCGAAGGCGTCCCGTACCCGGCCTTCGTCTTCGCAGCCCTTCTGCCCTGGCAATTCTTCATCAGCGGAGTAAACCGTTCGGCGAACAGCCTCATCGGCAACCAGCAGTTGATCACGAAGATCTACTTTCCACGAATTCTGCTTCCGATGGCGGCCGTACTTAGTGGTTGCGTCGATTTCGCCGTTGCGCTCACCGTTTTTGCTATCCTGCTGCTCTATTACGGCATCGTCCCCTCGGCGTCCGTGCTGCTCCTTCCCCTCTTCCTGCTCGCAGTCTTCAGTGCGACGCTGGCCGTTGGACTCTGGCTGTCAGCGCTGAGCGTGCGGTACCGAGACATCGCGCACGCCCTTCCCTTTCTGACGCAGTTCTGGTTCTTCGCGACGCCGATTGCCTACTCGAGCATGATCGTCCCGGAGCCATGGCGGACAATTCTCGGCCTTAACCCGGTGGCGGGTGTCGCCCAAGGTTTTCGCTGGGCCCTCCTCGGACAGGAGCTGACAATGGGTCCGATGATCCTCATCTCGCTCGCCGTGTCCACACTGCTGCTCGTCGGCGGCGTCTTCTATTTCTGGCGGATGGAGACTTCGTTCGCCGACGAGGTTTGAAGCCGTGAGTGCGGTTGCCATCCGCGTGCACCGGCTCGGCAAGCAGTACCGGCTGGGACAGCGGCGGGCGCACGACACCGTGCGGGAGGGGGTAACAGGTGCGGCACGCAGCAGATTCGCGTCGTTGCGGGGTAGCCCGAGACCCGCGCGTGAGGGGCGATTGAAGAATGAAGGGACGTTATGGGCGCTCCGTGACGTGTCGTTCTCTGTCGAGAGCGGAGAGGTCGTGGGGCTAATCGGACGGAACGGTGCGGGCAAGTCGACCCTACTCAAAGTGCTCTCTCGCATCACTCGTCAAACGGTGGGTGATGTGGAGCTGCGCGGCCGTGTGCGCAGTCTGCTCGAAATCGGAACGGGCTTCCACCCGGACCTCAGCGGGCATGAGAACATCTATTTAAACGGCGCCATCCTCGGGATGCGAAAGAAGGAGATAGACAGTAAGTACGACGAAATTGTCGCATTCGCCGACGTCGAGCGCTTCCTCGACACCCCCATCAAGCGGTATTCGAGCGGAATGCAAGTGCGCCTTGCCTTCTCGGTTGCTGCGCATCTCGAGCCAGAGATTCTGCTTGTCGATGAGGTCCTCGCCGTCGGCGACGCAAGTTTTCAACGCAAATGCTTGGCCAAGATGGAACACGTCGGCCAGCACGGCCGCACGGTTGTCTTCGTGTCGCATAACACCACCGCGATCACTCGGCTGTGTCCCCGTGCTCTACTGCTCGATGGCGGAAGGGTGATAGAGGATGGGCCCTCACATAAGGTGGTCGGCGCCTATCTGCGCCCGGAGCTCGGCTCGAGTGCCGTGCGTGAGTGGATCGACGCACCGCGAGCGCCTGGCGACGACGTTGTTCGACTCCGTGCCGTCCGCGTGCGTTCAGAAGATGGTGAGATTACGGACGCCATCGACATTCGTCGCTCGGCGACGATCGAAATCGAGTACGACGTCCTCCGGCGGGATGTCGCCGTAGTGCCCGGCGTGGATTTCTTCAATGAAGAAGGCATCTACCTCTTCTGCACATGTGACTTCCACGATCCCATGTGGAGTGGCCGCAAGCGACCTGCGGGCCGTTACAGAAGTAGCGTACGAATCCCCGGCAACTTCTTGGCAGAGGGGACTGTTGTTCTCAACATAGGCTTCATGTCTACCAATCCCGATGTCTTGCATTTTAAAGAGCCCGACACCGTCTCTTTCCACGTGATCGACAGCCTGGATGGAGACGCGGCACGTGGGGACTACGCCGGTTTTTTTGGAGGCGTCGTTCGCCCGCTTTTCCCGTGGACGACAGAGCTAACCTAGGCAAAGAAAGAGCTCTAGACCCATACAGTCGCGCGCCTCGCCTGAGTGGCACTACCCGAAACTTTGGCGGAGTTTGGGATGAAGGTCGCAATCGTTACTGAGATAGTTCCTCCCTCTTGGTCGGGTCAGGCCCTCTTGATTTACCGACTGTTTGCCGGGTGCGACCCGGATATGTTCTGCCTCATAACGCGCGATCAGGGTCCCTTCAGCGGCGAGCACACGGGCAGGCTGCAGTCTAAGAGCTATGAGGTTCGTCCGTTTCCGAGAGTTTACTGCGGTGGGTGGAACAAGTGGTTGTTTGCTGGCTTTGTATTTTGCAGGGCCGTCATTGGGATCGGGTTACGGGCGATCCAAATCCGCCGCATTGTGCGACGCGAGCTGTGTAACGCCGTAGTCGTATTCACCGGCGATTTCCATGATCTTCCGGCTTCACTTCTGGCAAGCCGTTCGCTACGCATTCCGCTCTACGTCTACATGTGCGACTACTATTCTTATCGAGAACCCTACGAGCCCGCGCGCCGGCGGCTTTCGCCGTACATCGAGCGAGTCGTCGTACGTAAGGCGGCTGGAGTCATTTGCGCGAACGAGACGCTGGAGAATGCGCTGGTGGTGCGTTATGGCATCACTCCGACCGTGATTCACCATCCCACCGACCTCTCACTTTACCGCCGTGGACGCCGCACGTGGAGCGTTTCTTCGACGCGCGAACTTCAGATCGTATACACGGGCGCGATCTATCAGGCGCAGCTGGATGCCGTGGCGAATCTCCTCGAAGGAATCGAACTCCTAGTCCGGCGAACGGCAACTCTCCACGTCTACAGTGGCCAGCCAGAAAGCGAGCTAAGGGCGGTAGGCCTCGAGGGGCGCCTGGTCGTTCATCCACACAAGACCTCAGAAACGATCGCTGCGGCACAGGAGGCAGCCGATGTTCTTTTCCTGCCGCTCGCGTTTCGGACGGAGTATCCCGAGGTTATCAGGACGTCCGCTCCGATGAAGCTCGGCGACTATCTCGCAGCTGGTGGTCCGATTCTTGTTCACGCCCCGGCAGGCAGCTTCATCTGTGAGTACTGCCGCCAGTACGAATGCGGCCTCGTCGTGGATGACCCGGATCCCGTGGCGATAGCCAGGGCGATCGAGGTGCTCGCGAGCGACAGGGCTTTGCGGGAACGGCTGATCCAGAACGCGCGCGCGCGCGCTGTGCGTGATTTCAGTGTTGATCTTGCCCGGACGACGTTCGCGGCGTTGCTTGGTCTCGAGCCACTTGATCAGGAGCGCATCGACCGGCACGGATGAAAGCCTTTGACCGGATAGGCACTCGCGGGAGGATGAGAGGGTCGATGAGCGCGCCCGCGGGCCTCGGATGTGCGGGGATAGGGGAGGTGCGGAATGAAGTTCGCGCTGGTTTCTGAGGCCTTGCCGCCCGGGTGGTCCGGGACGGCAGTGCTGATCGGACGGCTGCTCGGGGGCATCGATCCTGCGGGATACTGCCTGCTCCGGTCCGACCAGGGACGCTACGCGGGCGAGCACGTTGACGCTCTCGCCGGGACATGCCATCAGCTGCCGCGCGAGTGGCACGTCCCGCGCACGGACCGGCCTGGATTGCGGGTTCCTGCCTCGCTCGCGAACGCCGGCCTCGGGATCGCCTCACGGAGTCTCCAGATCCGGCGCATCGTCAAGGACGAGGGGTGTGACGCGATCCTCGTCTTCACCGGCGACTTCCACGATCCGCCGGCCGCCTACCTGGCGAGCCGGGCGCTACGGCTGCCGCTCTACTTCTACATGTGCGACTACTACGCGTTCCGGGAGCTCCACGACCCGGCGCGACGCCGGCTCTCCCCTCGCCTCGAGCGAACCGTCGTCACCGCGGCGGCAGGCGTCGCTTGCGGGAACGAGATGCTTCGAGACGCTCTGCGTGGGCGCTACGGCATCGAGGCCGCCGTCATCCACCACCCGTGCGACCTCTCGCTGTACGAGCCGCGAGCAGTAGACGACGACCCGCGACGTGAGAACTTAGGCGCCCTGCGGATCGTCTACACGGGTACGGTCTACGAGGCCCACCTGGACGCGTTCGAGAACCTCTTCGCCGCGCTCGGCCGGCCACAGGCGGATCGGCGGCCGGAGCTGCACGTCTACACGGGCCAGTCAGTCGCCGATCTCGCCGTGAAGGGGCTACGAGGCTCCTTCACCCGTCACGAGCACCGCTCGAGCCGTGCGCTCGGGGAAGCGCAGCAGGCGGCCGACGTCCTCTTCCTGCCGCTGGCTTTCCGCTCAGCCTACCCCGAGGTGATCCGGACGTCTGCGCCGATGAAGTTCGGCGAGTACCTCGCCGCAGGGAGCCCGATCCTTGTCCACGCGCCCGCCGGCTCCTTCGTGGCGGAGTACTGCCGCCGGCACGAGTGCGGGCTGGTCGTCGACGAGCCGGATCCGAACCGGCTCGCCGAGGCGGTCAGCCGCCTGGCTACCGACGAGGAGCTGCGCCGGCGGCTCGTGGCGAACGCCGGGGCGCGTGCCCAGGAGGAGTTCGGGCTGAAGACGGCACGATCGAGGTTCGTGCAGTGGTCGGGGATCGGGTGACTCGCCGGCGCCCTCGGCCGCTGCGGATCCTCTTCGTCGCGATGGCGGAGAGCGTGCACACGGCGCGCTGGATCGACCAGCTGCGCGACGAAAGCTGGGATCTCCACCTCTTCCCCGTCCGCCGGCTTCCGCTCAGCCCTGACCTGCGCGACGTGACGGTGTATCCCGTCGTCCGGCACCGGGCCGTCGCGTCGGAGCGGCGGATCCGCCAGCGCGGCGTGCCCTGGCCGCTCTCGCGGGGCGGGACGAGGCTCACCAGGACGCTCGAGCGACTACCTCCTCTGTGCCCGCCGGCGCGGCTAGCCCGAGTGATCGCATCGCTCGAGCCCGACGTCGTGCACTCGCTCGAGATGCAGCATGCCGGCTACCTGACGCTCGAGAGCCGTCGCCTACTCGGCGCGCGCAGGTTCCCTCCGTGGATCTACTCGTGCTGGGGGAGCGACATCGCGTACTTCGGGACCGACCCCGGGCACGAGCCCAGGATACGGGCCGTGCTCGAGGCGTGCGACTACCTGATCACCGACTGCGAGCGTGACGCACGTCTTGCCCGGAACTTCGGGTTCGCCGGAGAGCACCTCGGCGTCTTCCCCGGCCCGGGAGGCTTCGACCTCGAGCACATGCGGCGGCTGCGCCGACCGACGCCCGTCTCGGAGCGGCATCTAATCATGCTCAAGGGGGCACACGACGGGGGCTGGGTGGGCCGCGGCCTCGTCCCGCTCGAGGCACTGCGACGGCTCGCGCCCGCGCTGGCCGGTTACGAGGTCGTGATCCACTCGGCCGACGCGAACGTGCGCGCCGCGGCCGCTGACGTCTCGCGCGTCACCGGACTGGCGTGCAGGATCCTCCCGCAAAGCCCTCACGACACGCTCGTGGAGCTTTACGGACGGGCGCGCCTGGCGATCTCCGTGAACGTGTCAGACGGCACGTCGAATAGCATGCTCGAGGCGATGGTCATGGGGGCACTTCCGATCCAGTCCGACGCCGGTGGGGCGCGGGAGTGGATCCGTGACGGCGAGAACGGACTGCTCGTGTCGCCCGAGGATCCGGACGCGGTCGAGGCTGCGATCCGCAGGGCCGTGACAGAAGACGCCCTCGTCGAGCGGGCGGCGGAGGTGAACGAGCGACTCACCTCCGAGCGGATCTCCCGCGACCTCGTGACGCCCCGGATCGTCCAGGCCTACGCGCGGGTGGCGGGCGGGAGATGAGGATGCTCGTCCTCGGCGGCTCGGGCATGCTCGGCCACGCGCTCTGGCAGGTCTTGAGAGACCGGTTCGACACGTACGTGACGTTGCGGGGGAGCGCGGACGCGTACCCGGGGCTGTTCGACGCAGGCCGCGCGATCGAGGGCGTCTCGGCCAACGACTTCGATACCGTCGTCAAGGCGGTCGGGGCCGTCCGTCCCGACGCCGTCGTCAACGCGATCGGGATCGTCAAGCAAGCCGCTGCCGCCAGGGACGACCCGCTGACATGCCTGACGGTCAACTCCCTCTTCCCGCACCGTCTCGCGGCGCTGTGCGGTGCGGGCGGCGCGCGCCTCGTCCACCTGAGCACGGACTGCGTCTTCAGCGGGCGGGCGGGCGGCTACCGGGAGAGCGACGTGCCCGATGCGGAGGACCTCTACGGCCGCAGCAAGCTGCTCGGCGAGGTCGAGCGCGGAGACTGCGTGACGCTGCGCACGTCGATCATCGGACGCGAGCTCGGGAGCTCCCGTGGTCTCCTCGAGTGGTTCCTCGGCCAGAACGGCGGCGCCGTCTCCGGCTACCGCCGGGCGATCTTCAGCGGCTTCACCACGCACGCGCTCGCCGACGTGATCGGCTGGCTGCTCGCCGAGCGTCCCGGCCTGCACGGGATCTGGCATGTCGCGTCGGAGCCGATCAGCAAGTACGACCTGCTCTGTCTGCTCAAGGAGCACTACGGACTCGACGTTGAGATCGAGCCCGACGACACGTTCGCCTGCGACCGCAGCCTGGACGGCCGGGAGTTCTGCCGGGCGACCGGCTTCGCGCCTAGGCCGTGGCCGGAGATGATCGCCGGGCTTCCCCGCCAGCGCGCGCTGCAGGAGGTGGCCGGGTGACGGCGCTGGCGGGCAAGCGGGTGCTCGTCACCGGCGGTACGGGGTCACTCGGCACGGTGCTCGTGCGCCGGCTCCTGTCGGGGGAGCTGGGCATGCCCGAGTCGATCACCGTCTTCTCGCGTGACGAGGCCAAGCAGCATTCGATGAGGCTCGCCTACCAGAACCGCAAGACGGCGACCGACGAGGTCATTTACCACAACTTCGAGCAGCTGCTCCGCTTCCACATCGGCGACGTGAGGAGCTACCCGAGCGTCGCGTCCGCGCTGCGCACCGCCGACGTCGTCTTCAACGCGGCGGCGCTGAAGCAGGTGCCGACCTGCGAGTACTTCCCGTTCGAGGCGGTCCAGACGAACGTCATGGGCGCCGAGAACATCGTCCGGGCGATCCGGGAGAACGAGCTGCCCGTCGAGACCGTGGTCGGCATCTCCACCGACAAGGCGGCGAAGCCGGTCAACGTGATGGGCATGACGAAGGCGATCCAGGAGCGTCTCTTCATCCGCGCCAACCTCGACGTGCCCGGCACCCGCTTCGTCTGTGCCCGCTACGGCAACGTGCTCGCCTCGCGCGGGTCGGTGATCCCGCTCTTCCACCGGCAGATCGACACGGGCGGGCCGGTGACGATCACGAGCGAGGAGATGACGCGCTTCCTGCTCAGTCTCGACGAGGCGGCCGACACCATTCTGGCGGCGCTCCGCGACGGCGAGAGGGGTGACCTCTACGTCCCACAGGTCCCCTCGGCCCGGGTGTGCGACATCGCCGGCGTGATGATCGGGGGCCGACCGATCGAGACGCTCGTGACCGGCGTCCGCCCCGGCGAGAAGGTGCACGAGATCCTCGTCTCCGAGGAGGAGGCGCACCGCACGATCGCACGGGACGGCTACTACGTCGTCCTGCCGCTGCTGCCCGAGCTGCGCGAGCCCGGCGCGCTCGTGGAGCAGGCGCTGGAGACCGAGTTCAGCTCGGCCGACGTTGTCATGGACGGAGAGGAGCTGACCAGATTCCTCGCGGGGCACCGGCTCCTACACGAGAGCGAAGGCATGCTGGAGCAGGATCTCCTTCTGTGACGCAGTGAGAATCCTCACGCTGCTCGGAACGCGGCCGGAGATCATCCGCCTCAGCCTTGTGATCGAGAAGCTCGACCGCCACTGCGAGCACGTGTTAGTGCACACAGGCCAGAACTACGACTCCGAGCTGAGCGAGGTGTTCTTCGAAGAACTCGGCGTCCGAACGCCCGATCGCGTGCTCAGCGTTCAGGCGCCCACCTTTGGTCGGCAGATCGGCGGTATCCTGGCGACGGTCGAGGAAGTGCTCGAGGAGGTGCGGCCCGACCGGCTTCTCGTCCTCGGCGATACGAACAGCGGTCTCGGCGCGATCGTCGCCAAGCGCATGGGCATCCGCGTGTTCCACATGGAGGCTGGAAACCGCTGCTACGACGACCGCGTCCCGGAGGAGGTCAATCGTCGGCTGATCGATCACAGCAGCGACGTCCTCATGCCGTATACGGAGCGCAGCCGGGCCAACCTGATCCGCGAAGGCGTGCACGGCGAGCGGATTCACGTGATCGGGAATCCGATCTTCGAGGTCCTCCGTCGCCACGAGGCCGCCATCGCGCAGGCGGGGATTCTGGATGAGCTGAATCTCGAGGAACGCGGGTACTTCCTCGTCACGCTCCATCGTGAGGAGAACGTCGACGTCGAGCAGCGACTCCGCTCCTTCATCCGCGGGCTCGAGCTTCTGTACTCGGAATACGGGCTCCCGATCGTCTGCAGCCTGCACCCGCGCACCCGGAAGATGCTGGAGCGCCACGGCCTCGACCCCGGGCGCCAGGGGATCGTGTTCGCCCGGCCGTTCGGTCTGTTCGATTTCGTGGCGCTGGAGCGCGGCGCCCTGTGCGTGCTCAGCGACAGCGGCACCGTCCAGGAGGAGTGCTGCATTTTCCGCGTGCCGAATGTGACGCTTCGAGACGTCACCGAGCGGCCGGAGACGATCGAGGGGGGCAGCAACATCCTGAGCGGCGCCGATCCGGAAACCATCCTCCGCAGCGTCCTCGTTGTCCTCGCGGAGAGCACTCGCTGGCGAGTCCCGCCGGAGTACACGGTCGAAGACGTGAGCGGTGCGGTGAGCAAGATCGTACTGGGCTACCATCGGTGTGCGTGAGCCCCGGCACGCGATCCCGCACGAAGTTCGCCCTTTTCTCCGAGTACCTACCTCCCTCGGTCACGAGCCCCGGCCAGGCAGGGGTCCTCTACCGCCTTCTCGAGCCGCTACCTCCGGACGCCTACTGCCTGATCTCGCGGGCCGACTTCGACGCGGAGCCCTACCGGGGACTTCCCAACCGGCTGCCCGGGACGTATCACACGCTTTCTGCCGGCGGGCCGCCGCCGAACGCCAGCGAGGAGCCTGAGGTGGCCGTTCGCAGCAGCACTCTCGACGTCCCCCATAGGGTCGTTGACGTCGCCCGGCGAGCCCGGGAGCTCGCAGCGATCACCGGTCGGGAGGAGTGCAACGCCATTGTCGCGTGCCCGGATCGGATCAGCGACCTCCCGACTGCATATCTCGCGAGTCGCCTCGCCCGCATCCGTTTCTACCCCTACCTCTTCGACGACTACTCGACCTGGTTCAGCTCGGGCGCGGCCGGTCGCATGGTTCGATACGCCGAGCGGGTCTTTTTGAGGGGAGCGGCCGGTGTGATCGTGCCCAACGAGGGATTGCGCGACACGCTGCGGCGCCGGTATGGGATCGAGGCGACCGTGATCCGGAACGCGTGCGACCTGTCGGCGTACGAGGGGCCCTCACGGGCTGCGACCGGCCCCGGGGCGGCCGAGCTGAGGATCGTGTTCACCGGGGCGATCTACGACGCCCATTACGAGGGTCTCCACGCCTTGCGCGATGCCTTGCGCGTTCGAGGCGGCAGCGCGACGCTCCATGTCTACACGCCGATGCCCTATTCCGTGCTCGCCGACCGAGGCCTGGCCGACGGGATTATCTTCCACGGACGGGTGTCCCCGGACGCCGTCGCTGAGGTGCAACAAGCGGCCGACGTCCTCTTTCTGCCGCTCGCCTTCGAGTCTCCCTTTCCCGACGTGATCCGCACGTCCGCGCCGGCGAAGATGGGCGAGTACCTCGCCTCTGCGCGGCCGATCCTCGTGCACGCGCCGGCGGATTCGTTCGCCGCCCAGTACTTTCGCCGCCACGAGTGCGGTCTCGTCGTCTCCGAGCGCGGCCCTGCGCTGCTCGCGCAAGCCCTCGACCGTCTCTGCGAGGACGTCGCCCTTCGCGAGCGCTTGCGCGGCAATGCCTGGCGGCGCGCCCATGAGGACTTCGACCTCGCTCAGGCCCGAGCTGCCTTCTCGCGTGTTCTCTTGGATTCGCGATGACTGAACTCACGCTCGTCATCCCCACCTTCAATCGGAGGGCCGTGCTGGCCCGGACGATCCAGCTGCTCGGGGCGCAGGAGGGGCTACCGGCGTTCGAGGTCGACGTTGATGCGTACGTCAGCAGCTACTTCCGGCGCCACGGTTGCGGTGTGATCGTCGGGCTCGGCCGCTGACAGGCTCGGGCGTGGTCGACCTCACCGTCGTCATTCCGACCTTCAACAGGCGTGACGTGCTCGCCGCCACGCTCGACCGGCTGGCGGAGCAGAAGACGGCGTTCGGCTTCGAGACCGTGGTCGTGGACGACGGCTCGACCGACGGCAGCGCAGGCGTGGCCCGCTCGTTCGCGGAACGGACGCCGCTCGCGGTCACCGTGCTCGGCCAGCCCAACAGCGGCCCGGCGGCGGCGCGGAACCGCGGCCTCGCGGCCGCTCGAGGGCGCGTCTGTCTATTCCTGGGAGACGACACGTGGCCGCGTCCCGATCTCGTCGACCGCCACTGTGCCTTTCACCGACAGCGGCCCGAGCCCGAGGCCGCGCTGCTCGGCCTCGTCGTCTGGGCCGCAGAGTGCGCGCCGTCGCCGTTCATGGAGTGGCTCGGATCTGAAGGGATTCAGTTCGGCTTCGGCCAGATTCGCGACCACGAGCGGTTACCGGGCAGCTTCTTCTACACGTCGAACGTCTCGGTCAAGACCGAATTCGTGCGCACCCACGGCGGCTTCGACGAGGCGTTCCGCGCCGCCGCGTTCGAGGACATCGACCTCGGCCTGCGTCTCGAGCGCGCGGGCATGCGGCTCGCGTACGAGCCGGAGGCGATCGTCGAGCACTTCCACCCGACCGACCTGCCCGGGTCCCTCTGGCGGGTCCGGAGAGCCGGGCGCTGGGCCCGGCTCCTCGTCGAGCGCAATCCCGACTGGCCAGTCCCCAGGCGGCCGGGCGGCCGGCATCAGCTGAAGGGGGCGGCGCTGACCGTGCTCGTCGCGGCCGGGGTGCGCATCCCCTCGGTGCGGACGGCGGTCTGGCGCTTCCTCTGCCACGAGGCGTACCGCGAGGGGTACTGGGATGTGCCGGCCGCGGGTCCGCGGCCCCTTCGGATCGGGGCTGCACTGGCCCGTCGCGCCGCCGCCGACCCGGCGACCCGGATCGCCGCAGCCCGAGGCCGCTAGCTAGACGACGAGTCCGCGCTCGGTCAGCTGGGCGCTCGAAGCCTCTGTCCGGTCCTCCGCCTCGGGTGCTTCGCGACGGGTCCACTCGATCAGGTCCGCCATGCCGTCCTCGAGCGAGATCGTCGGGCGGTACCCGAGCAGCGTCTTCGCGGCGCGGATGTCCGCGTAACAGTGCCGGATGTCGCCGTGGCGAAACCGCTGCGCGATCTCGGGATCGGCCTGAAGACCGAGCCGCTCTGACAGGGTGCGCGCGATGTCGAGCACCGTGGTCGGCGAGCCGGTTCCGATGTTGAGAGCCATCCCCTCGACGCTGTCCGCTCCGAGCGCGAGCTCGATTCCCTGGACGATGTCGGCGACGTGAACGAAGTCGCGTGACTGCAGCCCGTCCTCGAACACGACCGGAGCGCTGCCGTTGAGCAAGCGGCTCAGGAAGATCGCGGCTACGCCCGTATAGGGATTCGACAGCGACTGCCTCGGGCCGTAGACGTTGAAGAAGCGGAGCGCGACCGTGCGAATGCCGTAGGCCCGCCCCACCGCCAGGCAGAGCTCTTCCTGGTCCCGCTTGGAGACGGCATAGACCGAGCCGCACTCCAGCTGCGTACGCTCGGGGGTGGGAATCGGCCGCGCGATCGTGCCGCAGTTGCGGCACACCGGCTCCCACTGCCGGAGCTCAAGAGCCTCGAGGCGCCGAACGACGGCGGCGTCGCTCGAGCCGCAGGCTTCACAGTGGTAAGCGCCTTCCCCGTAAATCGACATCGACGACGCGACGATGAGCGCGTCGATCGAGTCGCGGCGCTCGGACAAGAGCTCGAGCAACGTCGCCGTCCCCAGGCAGTTATCGCGGACGTAACGAGAGATCTCGTACATCGACTGGCCGACGCCCACCTGGGCCGCCAAGTGGACGACACGCTGGACACCGACAAGGGACTCGGCAAGGAGCTCGCAGTCGAGGATCGAGCCCTCGAAATACTCCGCCTCACCGTTACGATGGCCCGACGACGAGCCGTGCACCTGCTGCTCGAGCGAGTCGAGCACGCGAACCCTGTTGCCGGCGGCCACAAGGCGGTCGACCAAGTGGGAGCCGATGAAACCGGCCCCGCCGGTGACGAGAACCGATGACTGCTCACCCATCTTGCAGTCCGAGGAGTTGGCCGCTCAAGGGGGGCAGACGTTACCATCTGCGCGGCCTAGCGCTCTCTGCGGCCGGTATAAGCTGATGCGCCGAGGCTCGTAGCTCAAACGCGCCTGTTCGGCATGAAGAGAGTTCTGCTCATAGCGAACGATTTCGTCGGCGTGAAGATGGCGGCTCCTGGGATCCGCTACTTCCACTTCGCGCGGGAGCTCGCCGGCCGCTTCGACGTGACCTTGCTGGTCGAGAACGATCCTCGAGAAGTCGAGCTCGAAGGGGTGCTCATGCTCGGCACCCGGCTAAACCGCCACAGGCAGATTAGGGAGCTTGCGCGGTGCCACGATGTGATCGTCGCGCAGGGCGGTGTCAACTTCAGGAGCATGGTGTTCCTAGGCGGTACCGATGTGCGCACGATCTACGATCTGTACGCGCCGTTCTTCGAGATGCTCACGTTCCAGGGCGGCCTCGGTCCGCCCGACCCAGAGCGGCGCCTCCGCTGGAAGGCGTACTGCCTACGCCACCGGATTCTGCTCCTGACCGGGAGGGCGTTCATCGGCGCGAACGCGGAGCAATGCCAGGCGCTGCTCGGTGCGCTTGCCGCGCTCGGCAGGATCACGCTCGAGGATTACCGACTCGACCCGATGCTCGGACACGTGGTCCGGGCGGTCGGGCTCGGGATCGACGTCGAAGCGCCCCGCGCGACCACGAGCGACGTTCGCGCCACGCTGCCGGGTGCCCGCGAGCAGGACAAGGTCCTGATCTGGCCGGGCAACCTCTGGGATTGGTTCGACCCGGAGACGCTCATCAGAGCGATGGCGAAGATCTCGGCGACTCGCGAGGACGTCAAGCTCTACTGCCTCGGGCTCCGCCACGTGAACCCGTCCGGGCAGTACGGAAAGATGAGCACGACCGACCGGGCGATTCGACTCGCCGATGAGCTGGGCCTGAAGGACCGGACCGTGTTCTTCGACTTCAACTGGATCCCGTACGAGGAACGGCAGAACTACCTGCTCGCCGCCGACATCGGCGTCAACGTCCACTCGCGGCACGTCGAGACGACGTTCGCGTACCGGACGCGGATCCTGGACTACCTCTGGGCCGGGGTCCCGGTTGTAACGACGGAAGGCGGAGCGTTGAGCGACCTCGTCGACCGGAACGGGCTCGGACGGACGATCCGCTTCGGGGACGTCGACGACTGCGCCCGCTCGATTCTCGAGCTCTGCGACGACTCGGAGGAATACGCGCGGGTTCGCGAGCGAGTCGCGCGGTTCCGAGAGCAGATCACGTGGCAGCGCGCGGTCGAGCCGCTCGCTGAGATCATCGAAGCTCCGCAGTCACCCGTGCAGGGCAGGCTGGCGGTTCGCGCGCTCGCGCTCGAATATGCCTTCGTCCGCGGAGTCGCTCCGCGTCCGCGCGTCCGGAAAGGCGTGCGGCGACTCTAGACTCGAGGACGTGCTCCATCGACGCCTGCGATCCCGAACGGGCACCTCGTAGTGGGTCAGGATGACGAGGCTCCCTTGTCCGGGAGGAACAGCATCGTCGCTCCGATCGCAGCCAGCCCTCCCGCCCAGAGCAGGACGATTCCCGTCCGTCCGAGCCCGACCTCGAGCGGGAAACCGAAATAGCAGTAGCGGTAGGCGTCGATGCCGCATGCCTCGCGGTGGTGTCGGTAGAGCAGGAGCCAGGTCCCCATGCCGACGGTCCAGAGCAGCGCGAGGAAGAGCAGCCGACGGCGGGGCGACCGAGGCGTGCGGAGCATCGATCTCACCCCGCGGCTGTCCGTGTTCAGGCGTGCGCGGGAAACCATCGTGGTCGGGCGCCGGTCAGGACGCAGGCGGTGGCGAGCAGACCCAGCGCGGTGAGGAGCGCGGCCGTCCCCGCCCACAGCGGTCCAGGCCGGGGGAGAAACGGGCCCGGGAGGGCGTCGACGAGCCGGTCGGCAGGCCGGGAAGGGGAGGCGGCGTGGACCGCACCGGGACCGACCAGGAACCCGGGGGCGGGTGCTGAGAGAAAGCTCGTCAGGTTCGTGACCTGCTGCTCCAGGTGGCTGCGCCTGTGGAAGGAGATCTCTTTTGTCACGAGCTCCTTCTGAGCCGTCTGCAGCGCAGCCGTCGCGCGCTCGACCCCGCTCTGGATCGACCTGTTCTCGACCCCCGAGGCAAGCGCCTCGACCATTCGGCGTGCCTCCTCCGGCGTGCGCCCGGCAACGCCGAGACTGAAGCTGAAGACGCCGTCGTGCTCGCTCGGAGACACCCGGACGCGATCCGGGCGATAGGCGTCCCGTCCCAGCGCGAGGAACATCCCCAGCCTGACCTGCTCATCGGCGAGCAGAGCCGCGAGCCACGTCGACTGGCGCCGGGCGGTCGTCGTTGCTACCGCCGCTCTGGACGCAGGGGCGGTGACGAAGACGTCGTCCCAGGAGATCACCTTCCCGAAGCTCGGCAGCCCGGACACGCGCAGGACGACCACTCCCTTGAGATCGCCGGCGGCGATGCCGTAGTCGGTCCAGACGCGCTGCCACTCCCCTCGAAGACTCGGATCGCCTGTCCGCTGGGCAAGAATCCGGCTTCCCTGGTAGGACTCGAGGTAGACGGCGGGCGGGCCGGCGTCGTAGCCCTTCGGCAGGGAGACGGACGCCTCGACGCGATACTTGCCGGCTCTCGGGAGGGCCAGGAACGTGTAGCCCGTGTTTCCGTCCGGCGGTGTCTTGCGATCTCGCACCGAGACCATCGACGCGTTGCCCGCCGCCGCCCGGTCCTTCGACTGCTGGACGGCGAACGACGGGGGATCGGCCCACGAGCTGAGTCCGGTCTCGAAGCCCGGGTTGACCACGAAGTTCCTAGCCACGATCGGGGCTGCCACGTCGTCCCAGTAGAGCATCCTGCCGATGCTCGGGAGCGTGCCGATCACCCGCAGCACGAGCGAGCCCGCGAGGCCGCTCGAGACCAGCCTGTAATCCGCCCACACCCGCTGCCACTGACCGCGGAGGCGTGGATCGCCCATCTCCTGGGCAAGCAGACGGCTTCCCGCGTACCCCTCCAGGTAGACCGCCGGCGGGCCGCCGTCGTAGTCGGTGGGCAGGTACACCCACCCCTCGGCCCGGTACCTCCCGGCTGTGGGGAAGACGAGGTAGGTGAAGCCGGTATTCCCGTCGTTCGAGCCGGCACGTGTGCGCTTCGATACGAGTGATCCGTCTCCTTCGCGGGCGCGGGCGGTCGAGCGCGCGATCGTCAACCCGGGCGGCTTCGACCAGGTTGCGAGGCTGGAATCGAAGCTCGAATTGTCGACGAGGTTGAGCTTTACCAGTCCGGTTCCGGTCGCTGCTGCGCCGTTTCCCGGCGTCGTCGGGCTGATGTTGCGCGAGGAATTGAACACGTCGGTGCGGATCAGCGTGAAGACGGTCGATCCGAAGACGACCACCGCCACGAGAACGCCGAAATAGACGGAGCGGAACCGTCTCGAGGGCCGGGGAGGCTTCCCGTCCAGGGGCTCACGACCGGTGTCTCGCCGGTCGACGCCGTCTAACTCCAAGGAGGGTTGCGTCATACGCTCCTGCTCCGTCTGCCTCCCGAAAGCCTCCCAGAGGCACAGTCCAAGCAGGACCCACAATAGTACCTTCCCCGGTTGCTCGACAGCCTCGGAGAAGAGCGCGAGCACGAGGAACGAGACGAAGCCTGCCAGCGCCGCCACACCCAGCGGACGGGAGCGCACGCCGAGACTGCGGAACCGGCAGCCGGCCGCAATCGTCGTTCCGAGCACACCGAGCACGAAGAGGGCGCCGCCCGGAATGCCCTGCTCGCGGAGGATCTTGATGAAGCTGTTGTCGGCCGTGACGGCGAACGTGGTCGACGTCGCGGTTGCCCGCCCGACGGTGCCGAGGCCGGTGCCGAGCGGATGAGCCTCGACGATGCGCAGCTCCCTCTTCAAGGTCGCGAACCGGATCTGCAGCGACGGGTCTGCGAGAGGGTCAGAGATCGCGCTCGACCGTTGCTGAAGCTCGGGTGAGCCCGAGGCCGAGATGGTCAGCAAGGCGCCGCCGAGTCCGAGGAGTATGAGAAGTGCGGCGGCGAAGGCTAGCTTCACGCGGAGGGACGAACCCTTCTGCACTGCGAGCAGCGCAACCCCGCAGAAGATCCCCGCACCCAGCGCGACGACGCCCGCCCGGACGTGCGATCCCAGGATGCCGACGATCGCGAACGCCGAGATGAACCAGCAGAGCAGCCGGTAGCGCGGCGAGAGCAGGCCGAGCACGAACGCAAACACGCCTGCCGGGACGAGGAAGCTCACGAGCCCGATCGCACCTCCGAAGGACCCGGTGTTCTTGAAGATGACCGGGATGCCCGGAAGGAGCGGCGTCGTCAGCTTGTTCATGGCGTACGCGCGCTCGCCGGCGGAGGGACCGACCACCCCACGCAGCGCGGCATAGGCCGAGACGAGAAACAGCACACCCACCAGGCAGCGCACGATCAGGTCCGAGCGGCGCCTCGAAAGGAGGGCGGCTCCCGCGACGGCTGCGAGCACGTACAGCTGCGTCAGGCGGAAGCCGTTCAAGCCGCGGGTGATGCTCCCGGCGACCGGAACCTCGAGGACCGAGATCGCCAGCCACAGGAGGAGCAACACGAACGCAGTTCGCGCTCCTCGCCCGGCCGCACGCCAGATCGCGACCAGACTCCGGCCGCGGTCGTGGAGGAGGACGCCGGCGAGAGCGATGCCGAGCCCCAGGTCAATCGCTGCCGCGCCGACGGCGTCGGGGGTCACACCGACGGGCGGCAGGTCGGCCGCCAGCCGTACCTTGATCGAGCCTTCGATTCCGAAGAGCAGGAGCGACAGGAGGACGGCGTACGCCGGAGCGCGAAACGCGAGCGCGGCGATCAGGGCCAGGGCGACCGCGAGCACCGAGAGGGACGGGTAGACGGCAACGAGCAAGGCCGCGATCGGCGCCACGACGGCGGCCGCGACAAGCAGGAGCCCCGATAGTGCTCGTCCAGGGCGCGGCAGCGGCTCTGGCTTCGGCTCTGGCTTCGGTTCGAGCGTCGGTTCCGGCTCGAGCTTCGGCTTCATTCCCGCGAGCCCCCTCGGCGGCGTGATCCTCTTGGGTCTCGAGCGACCTCGCCGACGACCGCCGCAAACGCCTCGACGCCCGCGCGCTCGTCGAACCTCGACGATACGAGCCTCTTTCCCGCGTGGACCTGCCGCTCCCGCAGCTTGCGGTCGCTCCACAGGCGTACGACTGCAGCGGCGAGCGCTTGTTCGTCGTCGGGATCGACGAGGATTGCGTCGCGCCCGTCGCGCATGACCTCCGGGATCGCGCCCACCCGTGCTGCGATGACCGGACGGCCGGCGCTCATCGCCTCGATCGCTACTCGCCCGAACGCCTCGTTCAACCGAGCGGGGTTCACCACGATGTCCGCGGCCGCATACAGATCGGCGACGCGTTCGACGAAGCCAACGAAGGTGACCCTGTCCTCGACGCCCAGCTCCCCGGCGAGCGTTTCCAGATCTCGACGATAGGCTAGGTCCACCGGCCTCGGGTGCGGCAGCCCCGCGACGATGCAATGGACATCCGGAAGGCGCTGACGAATCAAGGGCAGCGCGCGCACGATCAGATCCTGCCCCCGACCGCGGCTCACGTTGCCCACGACTGCGAGACAAGGGCTTGCAGCCGTCAGACCGTGGGCTGCGCGGAATCGGTCGCCGTTCCCGCCCGTGTACGCCGTGCCGACCCCCGGATACACGGTGACGACGCGACCCCTCTCTGCGGCCGAGAACTGGCGGGCGACCGCATCGGAGCAACACACGAGCGCATCGGCACTCCCGAGGAGGCGCCGCGTGGCTACGCCAGCCAGCGAGCGACCGCGGCTGCGTACGAATCTCTTGTCGAAGATCTCGCCGACGTACACGATCGCGGGGCGGCGCTCGAGACGAGCGGCGACAAGTGCAGCCGGCAGCACCGACGTCACCACCAGGACCAGATCGGGGTTCGTCTCCCTGATGTGGCGACGGAACATCCCGACCTCCCGCCGCAGACGCGAGAATAGGGAGATCAGCTCGCCCGGTCTTCTCGGGTACGTGATCGACTGGTAGTCGAGCGTGCTGACTCGGCCGATTGTAGCCAAGAGATCGGCTGCCGATCCCCGGCCCGGAACGACGACATCGACCCGGCCGCGCTGGGCAAGATGCTCGAGCCAGGGGAAGACGTGCTGCGGTGGGCCGCCGGCGGCGTCAGAGTGCATGATCGCGAGGATGTGCGTCGCTCGCCGGCCGGCCTTCCACGGCGGGCCGAAATCCCATACCGCCGGTTGATCGGTATTTAACATTGACTATAGTGTGATGCATTCAGCCGGCTCCCTCAGCGTCCGACTTTTTTCGAGGATCGCGTCAATTGAGGCCGTCCAGACGACTCGACGTTAGGTTCAACTTCGAGTTGCGTCCGGGACAAACATCGAGATCAACGGGATGCTGCTGGGCACCCGGACGAACTTGCCGCACGATTCGACGACATCCTTCGCTTCGCCGAGCTGGAGCGCGTCGACCAGCAGCTGAAGACCTACTCGACCGAAATGCTCCTGCAGCTGGCGTACTCGATCGCGATCTAGGTGCCCCGCGACATCCCTCTGCTCGATGAAATCCTCGCGGCCGGCGATGCGCGCGGAGGGGACGACGATCGCGCTCGTCAGTCACGATCTTCACACGTGACGAGGTTCTGCGACCGCCCGCTGCTGCCCGCCCGCGGCGGAATCCAGTCGATCGGAGACCCCCGTGACGTGATCGACGCCCTCCGCGGGCGGCGCGCGATCGCCGGCGTCGCCAGCGACCAGCGGGCGTGACTCCCCGCCTCTCGGCGGTCGTCGTTGCGTTCGGCAAGGAGGCGCTGCTCGCCGAATGCCTGCGCTCGCTCGACGCCGCGCTCCGAGAAGTGCCCGGTGAAACCGAGGCGATCGTCGTCCTCAACCGCCTCTCCCGCGAGGGACGGAAGGCACTCGACCGCTCCGGGCGCGAGCTCGTGCTCGTGGATCCCGGCCGCAACCTCGGTTTCGCAGGCGGCGTCGCAGCCGGGCTCGAGCGGGCGAGCGGGGAGTGGATCGCGCTCCTTAACGACGACTGCGTCGCCGAGCCCCAGGCGCTCGCCGAGCTCCTCGCCGCCGGAGATGCGAGCCGGAAAATTGGGTCGGTCGCGGCCCAGATCCGATTCGCGGGGCATCGCGAAGGCACGATCAACTCCGCGGGGCTCGAGATCGACGACCTCGGAATCGCGTACGAACGCCTGCTCGGGGAGTCGATAGCGGCGGGCGACGACCAGATCGTCGAGGTGTTCGGCGCGAGCGGTGGGGCGGCCTTGTACCGGCGCGCGATGCTTGACGACGTGGGCAGCTTCGACACGTCTTTCTTCGCCTACCTCGAGGACGCGGACTTGGCCTGGCGCGCTCGCATGAACGGTTGGCGTGCGCTCTACGCACCGCGGGCGGTCGTCTACCACCATCACTCGGCAACACTCGGCCACCGCTCTTCCCGCAAGTACTACCTCGTCGGCCGGAACCGAGTGCGTATGCTGGCGAAGAATGCGACGCGGGCGCAGCTCCTGCGCAGGGGTCTCGACATCGTGCTCTACGACCTCGCCTACGTCGCGCTCGTGGGCGCCAGACAGAGAACCCTCGCGCCGCTGCGCGGACGACTGATCGGTTTGCGGGAATGGCGCTCCTATCGAGCATCAGCGGGGACCTTTCGACGCACGGTTCCGCTTGCACCGACGCTGGGCATCCGCGGCGCGCTGAGTCGCGATCGCGCCTACGGCCAGGCTTCCGCGGGTGCCTCGGACGCCGCCGCGCGCACGTAGACGCCCCAGAAGCCCGATGACATCCAGGGCAGGACCGCGTCGTAGCGCTTCTCCCCGAGCACGGTGTCGAAGTCTCCATCGAGGGCGACAGGCTCCGCGTCGCCTGCCTCAGTGGGTTGCCCGATGGCCGACCGCTGTCACGTGCGCCCGCCCTCGACGCGATCTGTGCACAGGGAGAGGTTTTAGCTTGAACTGGAATGCCCCCGCTTTCGTGGACACCTGAGCGCTTGGTCGGCGTTGTCCGGCCAGGCACGGAGGATGTCCCATGCCTACCGGATCGAACTATCAGAGGCCGTACGCGCCGGAGTTTCGGCGTGAGGCGGTCGCGTTGTATCGCCGCAGCGGCCGGCCGCTGAAGGAGATCGCGCACGATCTCGGCGTTTCGGGCGAGTCGCTGCGGCTGTGGGTGAAGCAGTCGGCGATCGACGCCGGCGAGCAGCCGGGCCTTTCGAGTGAGGAGCGCGAGGAGCTGCGCGTGCTGCGACGCGAGGTGCGGGTGCTGCGGGAGGAGCGGGAGATCCTGAAAAAAGCCGCTCTGTCCTCAACTCTTCGTCGCAACACTCCACGTCACTTGAGATGAAGGAGTTGCGATGGCACGGGAGCGCAGGGGGTACTCGGCGGCTGAGCGCAGGGAGCTGTGGGATCGCTGGAAGCGCGGTGAGTCGATTAGCGATATCGCGCGGGCGCTCGATCGAGCGCCGGGGACGATCCACTGCACGATCCGCCAGCACGGCGGTGTCGCCCCGCCCGAGCGACGGCGGAGCCGCCTGGCGCTGACGCTCGGCAAGCGAGAGGAGATCTCACGCGCGGTCGCGGCCGGGGAGTCGGCCAGGCGGGTCGCCGCCCGCCTGGGCAGGTCCCCGTCGACCGTCACCCGGGAGATCGCCCGTCACGGTGGCAGGCGCCGCTACCGGGCTGCCGAGGCCGACAAGCGGGCGTGGGAGAGGGCAAGGCGGCCGCAAGCGTGCAAGCTGGCCCGCGACCCCGCCTTGAGTGCCCTGGTCGCCGCCAGGTTGGGAGAGGACTGGTCGCCCGAGCAGATCGCCGGCTGGCTGAAGGCCCGGTTTCCGCAGGATCAGACTATGACGGTGTCGCACGAGACGATCTACCTGACCTTGTTCATCAAGGCGCGGGGAGCGTTGAAGCGCGAGCTCGTGGCGCACCTGCGCAGACGCGCTCGATCCGCCGGCCACGCAGCGCAAAGCGCGCCAACCGCGGCCAGGGCCAGATCGTCGACGCCGTCTCCATCCGCGAGCGCACGGCCGATGCGGAGGACCGCGCGATCCCCGGCCACTGAGGGCGACCTGCTCGCCGGCGCCGCGAACAGCCACGTCGCAACGCTCGTCGAGCGGCATTCGCGCTTCCTGATGCTCGTCGCGCTCGACGGGAAGGACACGCGATCGGTCACCCGCGCGCTCAGCAGACAGGTGCGTCGCCTGCCCCAGCAGCTGCGCTCCTCGCTCACCTGGGACCGCGGCACCGAGATGGCCGCGCACGCCCGGTTCACCATCGCGACCGACGTGAAGGTCTACTTCTGCGATCCCCAGAGCCCCTGGCAGCGCGGCTCCAACGAGAACACCAACGGGCTCCTGCGCCAGTACCTGCCCAAAGGCACCGACCTCTCGAAGCTCACTCAGCCTCAGCTTGACGCGATCGCCGCCAAGCTGAACACGAGGCCGAGGGAGACCCTCGGATTCAAGACACCAGCGGATACTCTGGAGGCAGCGTTGCGTTGACGAGTTGAGAGCGCCCACAAGCTGGCGACCGATCCACGGATCACTCGGGTTGGGCGGTGGCTGCGCAAGACTTCCATCGACGAGCTTCCTCAGCTCCTAAACGTCCTCCGCGGCGAAATGAGCCTCGTTGGGCCCCGGCCCATCACGCCGCTAGAACTCGACCAGTTCACTTCGTCAAACGGGTCCGACGGCCTCTGGACCGGTGTGAGCGGATACTGGGACATCCCAAACCTCCGCCCAGGGCTCACTGGTCTCTGGCAGATCAACGGGCGCTCGGCAATCGGCTACGACGAAAGGGTCAGACTCGACAAGCTCTATGTTTCGAACTGGTCTAATTGGCAACGACTTGCTGATCTTGGCGAAGACGGTGCGAAGCGTTGTGAGCGGTGTCGGTGCCAAGTGAGCACAACCTCGTACGTAGTAGGGTTAATCCTTTACAGTAGCGAGGGAAGCATCAAGGCCTATGGCGGCGGCGAAGGTCTGCCAGGCAACGTATTCCGTTTCTCTGCTTGGGTAGATCAAGTCCGATGAAGGAGCGCCGGGAGGGCGAGGCGGGCTCGCCGTCGGCGCGCAGCGTGGCTGCCATGCCCGCAGGGACACGGGAACGACCCGCTGGGGCTAGCTCTGGGTCGGCAAGAACCGCCGAGACCCTCCTCGACGTCGTGATCGTTGCCTCCGATGGGGACATTCAGTACCTCGAGACATGCCTCGCTTCGCTCCTGCGCCACGCTCTCCGGGTCGGTGACATGACCGTCAATGTGATGGACAACTCGAGCGGCGGCGATGTCGAAAGGCTTATTCGCAACCGATTTCCAGGTGTTTCTTCGCATCACTTCGGCGGGAACGTCGGGTTCTGTGTTGCCAACAACACCGGCCTTCGCGCCACATCGGCTCCGTTCGCCTTGGTTCTCAACGCGGACACGGAGTTCATCGAGGATTCGCTTGACCGGCTGGTTGAGCTCATGCGCGCCCGACCTGACGTCGGTATGTGCGGATGCCGGCTCGTCCGGCGCGACGGGACCTTCGACCATGCTGCTAAGCGATCATTTCCCACGCCACTCTCGGCTCTCGCGCACTTCTCGGGCGTGGGACGGAGGCATCAAGCTGATCCCCGGCTCGCCCAATACCGAGTACCTGAACTGGACGAGCACGGCGCAGGTGAAGTCGACGCGGTCAACGGCGCATTCATGCTCGTGCGGCGCGAAGCAGTGGAGCAGGTCGGGCTCTTTGACGAGGGTTACTGGCTCTACATGGAGGACCTCGACTGGTGCTACCGCTTCAAGCAACTCGGATGGAAGGTTTGGTACGAGGGGACGACCACCGTCATTCACGTGAAGGGCGGGGCAACGGTACGCCGGGGTCATCGCGGGCTCCGCCACAATTACGCGTTTCACCGCTCCATGGCACGCTTCTACCGCAAGTTTTACGCGGGACGGCGTCTACCGCTCGACGTGGCCGTGTACGCGGGTATCGCAGTCAAGTTCGTCGTCGCCGCAACTCGGAGCACGATCGCGCGCCGACGCGTCACATAACCGGTCACGAAACTCGACAAACCATCCAGGATATGCACCCTCCCGATCACGCGCCCGGGCCCAACACACTTCGCGATCGGAACCTTCAGAGAGTAAGACCGCGCTCAATCAGCGCCGTTGTCGCTGTATCGACATCGTCGTGCGCGTGCTGATCGCGCAGCCATTCGACGAGCTCGCGGATTCCGTCGACGAGCTGTACCTTCGGCTCGTAGCCGAGCACGGAACGAGCCCGAGAGATGTCCGCAAAGCAATGACGGATGTCTCCGGCACGGAGCTCGTCCCGGATCTCCAGTTCGACCGTGACGCCCAAAGCGTCCTGGAGCGCGCCTGCAATCGTTGCCACGCTCGAGGCAATGCCGGTACCAACATTTATAACCTCTCGGTTTGGCGGCGGGTTTTCGACCGCACTCACAACAGCTCCTACGATGTCGCTCACGTGTACGAAATCTCGCGTCTGCCGACCATCCTCGAAGATCACAGGGCATCGTCCATTTAGCAACCGTGAGGCGAAGATCGCAGCGACGCCTGTGTATGGGTTCGAGAGTGCCTGGTGGCGACCATAGACATTGAAGAACCGGAGCGCAGTAACGGGCAGGTCGTAGGCGTGCCCCCAAACGAGGAACATTTCCTCTTGGTCACGCTTCGTGATCGCGTATATGGAACTGGGTGCGGGGATCTTCCGTCCCGGTGTCGGAAGAGGTTCCAGCGATGCGTGACAAGATTCGCAGCGGAGCTCCCAGTCCCGTGCCGCCAGCTGCACGCGAGAACGGAGGGGTGGCGACACCTCGATCTCTTCGACGGGGCATCGGTAAAGGCCCTCTCCGTACAGGGACATTGAAGATGTCCCGCGTCACGAAAGTGGCAGGGTTTCGGGCTCGTTTGAGTTGGTGGTCTGATGATCGTTGCAGGCTGGGAGGTGGACGTCGAGCGGGCGGCGCATCGCGAGCGCTTCGTGCGGCCGGACCTGGTTGAAGAGTTGCCGGTAGATCTCGGTCTCCTGGCCGAGCTGGTAGCCGTCGTCGATCTCGAGCCGGTAGAGGTGCTCGTACTTGAGCGAGCCGAAGGCGCGCTCTCGGACGCCGTTCTGCTGCGGCGTCTTGCGGCGGGTGCGGATGTGGATCAGCTCCGGCCGGCGCTCGACGAACGCGGCGAAGCGGGCGGCCTTGAAGCAGGGCCCGTTGTCGGTGACGAGCGCGATCGGCCGGACCTCGCCGGTGATTGGGTCGGCGAGCACCTCGGGGAGCGGCCGGCCCGCCAGCCGTTCGGTCTCGCGGATCGCTTGCTCGACCGTCTCGATCGCGTCACGGTGGTTCGCGGTCGTGGAGACGTGCCAGCCCAGCTCGAGCTTCGACCAGTAGTCGGCGATCCCGCCGATCCGCCAGGTACCGCCCTGTCTCGTCTCGAACTCGGTGAAGTCGAGCTGCCAGACCTGGTTCGGCCCCGACGGTGCCACCACGAAGGCGGCCCGCCGTGCGGCCGCGTGCTGGCGCCGCTCCGCCTGGTAGTCGACCGGCAGCACCCGCCCGCTGCGCCGCAGGGCTCGCAGGACCGTCGAGTCGGGAGCGTGGTGGCCGTCGACGCGGGCGAGCGCGGCGAGCTTGCGATGACCCCAGGCCGGGAAACGATCCGCATAGGCGACCGCGACGGGTTCGACCCGATCCTGCGCCGGCGCTGGCCACGGCCCCTTCACCGGCCTGCCTTGCCGTTGCCGCTGCTGCCAGCGCCGGTAGGAGCGCTCAGGCTTCCCCACCAGACCGACGAATCGGGCGGTCGGCATCCCGGCCTCCGCCCGGATCACCTCGAGCTCCTCGTAGGCCCCAGGCGGTGCTCGGCGCTGCGCTTCCAGATCCTGAGCTCGACGTGCGCCTCACCCAGCGCCGCCTTCAGCTCCTCCACCTCGTCGAGGAACATCCGTTCGCGCGGATTCACACCCGGCTTGCCACCCTCGACCAGGCCGGCCTTGCCGCCCTCCAGAAACTGGCGCTTCCAGGTCGAGATCGACTGCTCGCTCGCCTTGCCGCGCCGGGCAGCCTCAGCGGTCGTCATCTCCCCGCTGATGACTGCGAGGACGAGCCTGAACTTGTCTTCAACAGAGAAAACAGAAGGACGTGCCATTCGAAGCTCCCTTCACGAGGAGCCCGACACTAACCCCACTGCCAGATTTCGTGACGCGGGACAGAGAGCGCTTCCCGGCGCATGAGCATGAATGCGCCGTTCACGGCGTCAACCGGTCCGGCCTCGACATCGGGGGCTCGATACTGCGCGAGCGCCCGCGGAGCGCGTGTGGTGCGGCTGACCCGAGGAAGTGGCCGAGCGCTCCCGCGACGGTCGGGAACGACCGCTTGGAAGCATGGTCAAAGCTGTCGTCTTCCTTGACGAGCCGACAACCGCAGACGCCCACTTCGCGCCGCTCGTCCAAAAGTCGGATCAGCGGGTCAAGTACGTTTGAAGCAAGCCGGGCATCCGGATTCAGCGCGAGCACGTACCGGCTCGATCCTCGTCGAATCGCGAGATTGTTGCCGGCGCCGAACCCGAGGTTGCGCTCACTCGCGATCACCTCGACATTCGGGAAGTCGGACCGGATCATCTCCACCGTGCCGTCCGAAGACGCATTGTCGACCACGAAGACCCTCATACCGGCTTGCGGCTCGTGATCGCGAAGCGAACTGAGGCACGCCCGCACGAGCTCGCGGCTGCGATAGGAGACGATGACGACGTCCGCGGCCGGGATGGCGTTCGCTCCGAGCGAGCTAGATCGCTCCTTGGCCACTTACGACTGGCATAACGGTCAGAGTGGGAGTGCAGAGTTCGCGCGCCACCGAGACGTTCTGGACGTACCCGCACTTGACGGCAACCCGCTCCTCAAACCTCAGCTGCTCGCGCCCGTAGATCTGAATCCGACCGGTCATCCCGGGTTTGACCGCGAGCCGGAAGCGGTGCTGCTCCGCGTACATCTCGACGAGCTCGATCTGCTCCCGACGAGGACCCACGAGGCTCATGTCGCCTTGAGGACGTTCAGGGGCTGCGGCAGTTCGTCGAGACTCGTGCGTCTCAACACCCGGCCGACCAAGGCCACGCGCGGATGATGCAGTCCCCGCTCGACTTCTTTCGTCGCACTCTGGAACACGATTACGGCTTGCTCCCCAGCCGATGGCCCTTCAAGCATGGCCAGGATAGTCGACCGATGTCAACTACGCTTGCGCCCAGAGCTCGGCTCATGCCTATCGGGTTAGCTCCGTCCTGGGCGGATCGTGTGGTTGTGCTATGGCGCGTCCCGAGCTTCCGAGGTCGGTCGTCTAATTCCAGCGACTGTTTCCGGCCACACGCACACGTCGGATCTCGGCTGGGCGCCGCGCTAGGATCTCGCACGGGCTGTACCGGCAATCATCCGGGTTCATCCACGTGGGTGAGGAGGATTCGCATGACGATGATAGAGGCGCTTGCCTCGGGCAGACCGGTGATCGGATTAGCCCGGGGCGGAGCGGTCGACATCGTCCACTAGGTCAGGACGGACTGACTGCTCATCGAGCGGCCCGAGTCTGCGTTTTGGCCCTACGGTCTCGGTCGTGATTCCGTCGGTGGCCGGGGGGCCCGAGCTCGTCCCCAGCTCGTCCAAATGCTGCGCGCGGACGGAGACTCCGTCGAAATACTCGTCGCAGACAACGGTCTTTCCGAGCAGACCCTGACCAAACTTCGAGACACTCCGGCGAGAATCGTCAGTCTCGGGCTCAATGCGGGCCTCGGCACTGCGGTCAACCGTGCGGCGGCGGTCGCCCAGGGCGAGCTCGTCGTCGTCCTCAACGACGACATCGTTCCCCAGCCCGGGTTCCTCGACGCCCTCGTCGAGGCGTTTACCGGGGACGTCGACGTTGTCGCAGGCGTGCTGCTCCGAAAAGCAGCTCCGGATGTGATCGAGAGCGCCGGTGTCGAGATCGACCGTACGCTCAGCCCCTCCGACTACCTCGGCAACGAGCCGATCTCGCGGCTCGACGAGCCGCTCCCACCTCCACTCGGTCCCTGCGGGGGGGCCGCGGCGTACCGGCGCGCGCTGTTCCTGGCGCTCGGTGGCTTCGACGAAGAGTTCTTCGCGTACTGCGAGGATGTCGACCTGGCGCTTCGTCTGCGGGCCGCGGGCGCGCGGTGCGCCCTTGCGTCCCAGGCCCGTGCCCTTCATTCGGGTTCGAGCGCTCTTGGTGACGGGTCCCTCACCAAGGCGACCGTGGTCGGCTTCAGCCGCGGCTATCTGCTGCGCAAGTATCGCGTTCTCGCCGCTCCGCGCTCCGGAGCGGCCGCGGTCGTGACCGAGGCGATCGCGGTCATTGTACCCGCCTCGTACCCGCGATCCACTCGATCGTTGTTATCGCAGACAACATCAAACGCCTATTTTGCAGGCATTTCAACGAAGCCCTCTGACGGACTCGAACCGTCGACCCCCTCCTTACCATGGAGGTGCTCTACCAACTGAGCTAAGAGGGCAATCGGGCCATTCTAGCCCTGCTCTTCCGGGCCCGAGCCCTCACGTAGAATCGACGGCGATGGACTTCGAGACCCGCGCGATCCACGAGGGACAGGAGCCGGATCCGGCGACCGGCGCGGTCACCGTGCCGATCTACCAGACCTCCACCTACGCCCAGGACGCGGTCGGCGAGCACAAGGGCTACGACTACTCCCGCGTCGCCAACCCGACCCGGACGGCGCTCCAGATCTGCCTCGCCTCGCTCGAGGGGGCCGAGCACGGAATCGCCTTCGGCTCAGGGATCGCCGCGACTACGACGGTCATGCACCTGGTCAACCCGGGCGACCGGATCGTCTCGGTCAACGACGTCTACGGCGGCGTCTACCGGATGTTCTCGCAGGTGTACGAGCCCAAGGGCTACGAGTTCGAGTTCATCTCGTCCGACGAGATCAACACCTCGCTGGCCGACCACCTGGACGAGCGAACGCGGCTCGTCTGGCTCGAGAGCCCGACCAACCCGCTCCTGAACGTCATCGACATCCGTGCCGCCGCCGAGGCGGCACACAAGGTCGGCGCCGTGGTCGTCGTGGACAACACCTTTGCGTCGCCGTACCTGCAGCAGCCGCTGGAGCTCGGCGCGGACATCGTCCTCCACTCGACCACCAAGTACCTCGGCGGCCATTCGGACGTGGTCGGCGGCTTCGCCGCCACCAACGACCCGACGATCGCGGAGCGCCTCTACTTCCTGCAGAAGTCGCTCGGCGCGATTCCCGGGCCCTTCGATTGCTGGCTCGTTCTGCGCGGGATCAAGACGCTCGCCGTCCGGATGGAGCGGCACTGCGAGAACGCGCGCCGCGTGGCAGCGTTCCTCGAGTCGCATCGGTCGGTCGAGCGGGTCCTCTACCCCGGCCTGCCGACCCACCCGGGGCACGAGATTGCCGCCCGCCAGATGCGCGACTTCGGCGGGATGATCTCGTTCCTGGCCGCCTCCGAGGAGGAGGCGGTCGAGCTGGTCGCGCGGACCGCGATCTGGAAGCTCGCCGAGAGCCTCGGCGGCGTCGAGAGCCTGATCGAGCACCCGGCCCGGATGACGCATGCCTCCACGGCGGATGCTCCCTTCGCCGCGCCGCGCAACCTCGTGCGGCTCTCGGTCGGGATCGAGTCGGTGGACGACCTGATCGCCGACCTCGAGGCCGCGCTCGTTCGCTCCGCGGCGGCGGCTAGGACCTAGACACTTACTGTGCGTGCCAGGCTGAAGCCTGGCACGCGGCCGGGACTCGTTGGTTCGGACGTGACCGCCGCTGTAGTTACGCCTTGCGAATCTTCACCGCCGTGCCGTAGGCACAGATCTCGGTCCAGGTGTTGCCCATCTCCGAGGTGTCGAAGCGCATCGCCACGATCGCGTTCGCGCCCTTCGACTCGGCCTCCTCGACCATCCGATCGATCACCTGCTGGCGGCTGTCGTGGAGCGCCTTCGTCATTCCTTTCAGCTCACCGCCGACGATCGACTTGATCCCGGCGCCGAACTGCGAGAAGGCATTCCGCGAGCGGACGGTCAGGCCGAACACCTCGCCGTAGACTTCGTCGATCTCATGACCGGCGATCTCGTTCGTGGTCGAAATCAGCATTTCTCTCCTCTCGATGGGTAAAGCAGTGGGCGTACCTAACCAGATCGACCTTCACCATCAGGGCGTCGACCGGGTCATCGGCGTCTACCTTGTGGAGACGGACGACGGGCCCGCGCTCTTCGACTGCGGCCCGATGACGTCTTACGAGCGCCTGCGGGAGCAGGTCGACGTGGGCGAGCTCCGGCACCTCTTGCTCTCGCACATCCACCTCGACCACGCGGGCGCGGCCGGTGCGCTCGTCCGCGCGAACCCGCGGCTGCAGGTGCACGTCAGCGAGATCGGGGCGCCGCACGTCGTCGACCCGACCCGGCTGATCTCGAGCGCGGGCCGGATCTATGGCGACACGCTCGACACGCTCTTCGGCAAGCCCGAGCCCGTCCCCGAGCAGAACGTGCACGTCGCCGGCGAGCACGTTGCAGGGCTCGCGTGCTTCCCCGCCCCGGGACATGCTTCGCATCACGTCTGCTACCTGGCCGGCGACGGCACGCTCTACGCGGGCGATGCCTGCGGAGTCCGCCTCCTTCCCGCTCGCCAAGTCCTCCCCCACGCGCCGCCGCCGGACGTCGACCTCGAAGGCTGGGAGCGGACGTTCGACGAGATCCTGCGCCACCAGCCCGAGCGGCTCGCCCTGATCCATTTCGGCGTCGTCGACGGGCTCGAGGAGGTCGCCGAGCACGTCGCGCGCGCGCGTGACTACCTGCGCGTCTGGGCCGACCGCGTCGAGGGCGGCATCGGCGAGGACGAGTTCGTCGCGCGTGCGCGGAGCGAGTACGAGGCGAGCGAGAGCGGCTACGACGACCGGCGAATCCCCCTGGCCGCGCCGTTCGAGCAGTCGTATGCCGGGCTCAGCCGCTACTGGCAGAAGCAGCGTGAGCGGGTATAGCTGGGACGACTGCCCCGACTACGTCCGCGCGAGGATCGTCGGGCTCGCCGACGCGCTCCGCGGGCTGCTAGGGGCGAACCTGCTCGGCGTCTACCTGCACGGCTCTCTCGTCCTCGGCTGCTTCAACCCGGCGCGCAGCGACATCGACCTGCTCGCGGTCACGCGCCGGCGCGTCGCGGCCGAGAGCCGGGGCCCGATTGCGGCCGTGCTCCTGCGCACGTCCGCAGACGACCGCGAGCTCGAGATCGACTTCGTCTCGACCGCCGACCTCCATCCGTGGAGGTATCCGCCTCCGTTCGACTTCCACTTCGGCGAGGGCTGGCGGGCGAGACTCGAGCGGAATCCAATGGCGAGACAGCAGCCGACGAACGTCGACCTCGCCGCGCACGTGACGATCGTGCGGCGGGCGGGAATCGCGCTCGTCGGACCACCGCCCGTGGAGACGTTCCCCGAGGTGCCCGAGGAGCACTACCGCGACGCCCTCCTCCGCGACGTCCGCTGGGCCCTCGAGCGAATCGAGCGGTACCCCGTCTACGGCGTGCTCAGCATGTGCCGCGTGCTTGCCTACGTCCGGGACGGAGAGATCCTGTCGAAGGAGGGCGGCGGCCTGTGGGGAGCGCCCGAGGCTCCTCCCGAGCTGCGACCGGTCGTCGAAGAGGCCCTCGCCGCCTACCGCCGCGTCCCGCGCGACGAGGGCAGCTTCGATGCGGCCGAGCTCCGCAGCTTCACGGACTGGATCCAGGCAAGCCTGTAACCTCGCGCCGTGCCCGAAGCCCCCGTCCCGCCCGAGGTCGACGCGTTCCTCCGCAAGCCGAACCCGGCCGTGATCGCGGCGCTGCGCCCCGACGGGTCACCCCATTCTGTCGCGACCTGGTACGACTGGGAGGGCGGGCGCGTGCTCGTCAACATGGACGAGAGCAGGCTGCGGCTGCGGTTCATGCGCCGCGACCCGCGCGTCTCGCTGACGGTGCTCGACGAGGACAGCTGGTACACGCACGTCAGCCTGCTCGGGCGGGTCGTGAGCCTCGAGGACGATCCCGACCTCGCGGGCATCGACCGGCTCGCGATCCGTTACACAGGCAAACCGTTCAGCCGGCGCGAGGCCAAGCGCGTCAACGCCTGGATCGAGGTCGAGCGCTGGCACGGCTGGGATTTGTGAGCCGCATCACCGTGCGCTTGCCGGCACGGCGGACGGTCTCGAAGCCCAGCCGCTCATAGCTCTCGGGCGCTCCCATGTAGTCGCCCTGCTCGTGCGGGTAGGCCTCGACGGCCGCCGCACCGCAAGCGATGGCGTGTTCGACCGCCGCCTCGAGTAGTGCCGTCGCCACGCCCTGCTTCTTCGCGCGCGGGTCGACGTAGAAGCAGACGATCGACCAGACGCCCTGTTCCTCCTCCTTCGGGCCGTAGTTGCGGGAGCGGACGAGCTGCCCGTACTCCTCGCGCGGCGCGACGGACACCCAGCCGACGGCGACACCGTCCTCGTAGGCCAGCAGGCCGGGCTCTCGTCCCTCGCGAACGATCCCCCGCATCGCGCGCTTGTTCTTCGCCGGATCGCCGGTCCGCTGCCGCCACCACATGCACCAGCAACCGGCGGTCATCGGCGTGCCGCCGCGCGGGCCCTTCCGCTCGAACAGGTCGGCGAGATCATTCCAGCGCTCAGGCGTGACGGGTGCGATTTCCACAGCGCCGATCGCCCCTTCGAGACCTACCTCGGTGCCAGGTACGTGCCAGGCAAGGGTCTCGCAGGGGAGAGGCTTGGGGCGGGATATCTACAGGTGTGTTCGTATGGAGGGGACATGTCCTGGTGGTAGGCGCGTGGCGAGGCGGCTTTTCCTGAGTTAGGAAAGGGAGTCGACGATCGGAAACTGCGCCCTGCCCTCCAGGCAATCGGCCGCAAAGAGGGCGGCGCCGAGGTCGCCCGTGAAGAGCGAGTGGCGGGCACTTCCTCTCCGGCGGACCTGCTCGAGTGCATGCACGGCGAAGCGCCGCGCCCGCTCGAGCCAGCGCTCGTCGCCGGTGCGCTCGAACACCTTCAGGAAGGCGTAACCGTTCCCGGCCGTGCCGTGGCAGAGGCCCGGTCCCTTGTCCATCACGGGCGGCCCGACCTTCCAGCAAAGCTCGGCGCCCGCAAGCAGCAGCTCCTCGTCGAGATAGCCGGCAGCGGAGGCGACCACGCCGCCGGCACCGTGGCACCACTGCACGCGGATCTGACCGTCGTACCCGACGAGGTTCGGGTATTCCTCGGCGGTCATCGGCCAGTTGGCGAGCCCGTCCTCGACGACCGCCGTCCGGGCCAGCGCGTCAGCCGTCCCCCGCTTCAGCCCCTGTCGGTCATGCGGGAAGAGCTCGCCGCCCTGGAGGAGCACGTTCGTGTTCGTCCCCAAGCCGTGAGCCGCGCCGAGGCCACGCCCGTACGGCGCGTACGTCCAGAGGCCGTCCTCGTCCCGTCGCTCCCACAGGATCTCGGCGCTCTCGCGCCACGCCTCTGCCCACCGCTCCTCCCCGGTCCAGTCGAGCATCGCCCGTGCGACAAGCATCGTTCCCGGCGAGCCGTCGATCAGCTCGTTCGCCTCGCTGCCTGCGTTCTCGCGCACGCGCGCGTACAGATCGTCCGCGAGCCCAGGGTCTGGGCCGAGCCGCCACGCGACGAGAAGCGGCCCGGTCTCGCCGGAGAAGAGGCTCGCGTGGGTACGAACCGGCGACTCGAGCCGCTCCGGAGCGTCCGGCTCGTCGCGCCAGGCCTCGAGCGTCCGGCGGGCAGCCGCTGCGAGATCGAGCGCGCTATCGGCGTCGCCGCGCCGGCGAAGCGTGTCGAGCGCCCAGATCACGCCCGACGCGCCCGAGTACAACGTCGTCAGCGACCGCCCCGGCTCACCGGCGTCCTCCTCGTTCGAGGGCCAGAGGCCGTGGGAATCGAACGCCTCGTCCGCATCCGCGACGATCTCACGGATTCCGCTCCGGACACGCTCATCGTCCCACGGCTCGTCCGTGAGGGGCTCGAAGGCCTCAGGCTTGTAGAGCACGCTCGATCGCCGCGCTGTACGTGTCGACGTAGTCGGCCACCATCCGCTGCGAAGAGAAGCGCTCCTCGACGTAGGCCCGGCACTCGTACGGGTCCATCTCGTCCGACTCCTCGAGCTTCGACGCCATCTCACGGTAGTGGTCGACGATCAGCCCGCCCCGCCCGTGCTCGATCACCTCGGGCACCGCGCCGCGCCGGGTCGCGATCACGGGCGTCCCGCACGCCATCGACTCGATCATGACGAGCCCGAACGGCTCCTCCCACTCGATCGGGAACAGCGTCGCCCGGGCGTTCTGCAGCAGCTCGACCTTCTCGCCGTGCGTCACCTCGCCGAGGTACTCGATCCCGTTCCCGAGATGAGGCCGGACGAGCTCCTCGAAGTACTCGCGCTCCTTCGGCTCGCTGCGCTTGCCGGCGATCTTGAGCGGCATCCCGGTCTCCATCGCGACCGCGATCGCACGGTGGCAGCCTTTGTCCGGGCTCATCCGCCCGAGGAAGAGCAGGTAGTCGCCGCGGTGCGGCTTGCAGGGATAGAGCGAGAAGTCGAGCGCATTCGGGATGTTGGCCGCCCAGGGGAGGTCCGGCTCGGGCTTGCGCTGGTTGAGCGAGATCGAGATCAGTCCGACCTGAGGCGACACGCGCGCGATCTGCTGGTAGACAGGCCCGGCCTCGCCGTCGAGCGGCCCGTGGACGGTGTGCAGGACGGGCGTGTCGACCGCGCCTCCGAGCGCGGCTCCGAGCTGTCCGGAGTGGTCGTTGGTCACGTCGAAGTCGCCGGCCCGCTCGTAACAGGCGAGCGCGTGGTGGAGATCGGGCAGGCTGCGCCCGAGTAGGTGGCTCTGGGCCTCCGCGTAAACCGCGGACAGCGTCGCGTCCGTGCGCGAGTCGCCCGAGGCGAAGAGGGTGACCTCGTGGCCGGCGTCCACGAGCCCGTCTGCGAGCAGCGAGACGACCCATTCGATCCCGCCGTAGCCCGTCGGCGGCACCGCGAACCAGACCGGCGAGATGACCGCGATGCGAAGGCGGTCGCTCACTGAAGCTCTTCGATGGTCACGTGGCCGTCCTCCAGTTTGACGTCCCACTGGCGATCGAACGCCCTGATCCCCGTCAAACGTAGCCGCCTGGCCCAGGACGGGAGCTCGGGCGCGGTCGTCTGGAGCAGCTGCCGTTCTCGGTTCGGCCACAGTCCGAGCAGCACCTGCAGCAGCAGCACCGGGGCTCCCGCCGCCCAGGCCTGGGGACGGGCCGCGGTCGGATACGCGATCGGGAACGGCGTGTCAGCGCGCGGGAGGCCGGCGAACACCTCCGGCAGCTGGTAGTCGAAGTAGGCCGCGGCGTCGTGGATCCGGCGGACGATCCGCTGCGCCTCCGGCCAGCGCTCGTACTTGGCGAGGCCCCACGCGATCAGGGAATTGTCGTGCGGCCAGACCGTGCCGTTGTGGTACGAGAGCGGGTTGTAGCCCGCCTCGGTCGAGGCCATCGTCCGGACTCCCCACCCGGACCAGAGGCCCGGTCCCATCAGGCTGTCGACCACCGCGTCGACCCGCTCTGGCGGAACCGCTCCGCTCCAGAGCAGGTGGCCCATATTCGAGCAGACCGAGTCGACCTGCTGCTTCTCGCGGTCGAGCGCGAGCACGTAGTAGCCGCCGTGATTCTCGTTCCAGTAGGCCTCGTTGATCCGCCGGAACAGCTCCTCGGACTCTCGCTCGAGCCGTTCGGCCAGCTCCCGGTCTCGCCAGACGTGCCGGGCGAGCTCGGCCATCCGCCGCTTCGCGTCGAAGACGTACCCCTGCACCTCGACCGGGGCGATCGGCGGCTCGGCGAGCCTGCCGTCCGAGAAGCGCTGGGAGTCGTACGAGTCCTTCCACGACTGGTTCTCGATCCCATTGGGCGCCCGGCGCTCGTACTCGACGAAGCCGTCCCCGTCGCGATCCCCGTACTCGTCGATCCAGCGAAGCGCCTGCATGGCCGGCTCGCGCAGCCCGCGAACGAGCGCCGCGTCGTCCGTCCAGCGCCAGACCTCGGAGAGCAGGATCAGGTAGAGCGGCGTAGCGTCGACGGTTCCGTAGTAGCGCTCGAACCAGTTCGCCGCCGCCTTCCCGTGGCGGACCTCGTGCACGATCTTTCCGGGCTCGGCGTCGATCTCGGGGTTGTCCTCGGTCGCCTGCAGCTCGGCGAGCGCCTCGAGCGCCGAGTGCGCCAGCTCGGGGCCGAAGAGCAGCGTCTGCAGGCAGGTGATGATCGTGTCCCGGCCGAACACGGTCATGAACCACGGCATCCCCGCCGCCGGCAGCCGCCCTGCGCCCGTTCCGCCGCGCATGCGGAGAGCCGCAAGATCGGAGACCGAGTTCTCGAAGGCGTGCTCGAGGACGTACCAGCCGGCGTGAAGCTGCGGCACGCGCAGGCGCCAGGCCGAGACGGAGTCCATCACGCGGTCGCGCTCGTCCCCGAAGCGCCGCTCGACCATCTTCGGCATCACCACTTCGCCGTCCAGCGAGGTGACGAAGTCCACCCGCAGGTCCCAGCGCTGCCGTGGGTCGAGCTGGATCCTGTAGGTCACGGTCGAATCGTTCAGGTCGCCCGGAGGCGACAGGATGATCTGCGTCCGCGCCGAGCTCCCGTCACCGTCGTCCTCGAGGAGAAGCTGGCCGTTGTCAGGGTCGTGGCGTGCGGATGCGAGCGGCGGCAACGGCTTCGCCCGCAACGGGTCGCCGAGCGCGAAGTCGTGCTCCTTCACCGCGAAGATGTCCGCGAAGTCGTTTCCGAACTCGAGCGCGAGCTTGAACGAGACCGGCTCGAGCGTCTGGTTCTCGATCGTGAGGTGATCCTGCATGCCCTCGCCGATGAAGCGGTTACGGGCGATCGAGAGCTGGTCCTGCTTGAGGCCGCCCGCGAGCGGATTCCGCATATAGAACGCGGCGGAGAAGTACTCGACCTTGTCCGACGACAGGACCAGCGGGCGCTCTCCGTTCAGCGTCAGCCGCAACCGCGACAAGAAGCGCGTGTCGTCGGCGAACAGCCCCGCGACAGGCGAATCGATGTCGCCGCGCTCGTCGCAGATGCAGAAGGTCGCGCCCTCGAGGATCGTGAGCGGCATCAGTTGCCCTCGCGAACGATTCGCGCGCCGCTCGACTGCGCAAGCGCCTTGACGACGATCTCGTCCACGTTGACGTGGTGCGGCCTCGTGATGGCGAAGACGACGCAGTCGGCGACGTCCTCTGCGGTGAGCGCCTCCACCCCTTCGTACACGCGCCGCGCGGCCTCCGCGTCGCCGCGAAAGCGGACGTTCGAGAACTCGGTGCCGCCGACGAGCCCCGGATCAACCGTGGTCAGGTGGATCGGGCGACCGAGCAGATCCTCACGGAGCGCGTAGGTGAAGCCTCGCACGGCGAACTTCGACGTGATGTAGAGCGCGCCCTTCTCGTAGGCCTGGCGCCCCGCGACCGAGCCGATGTTGACGATATGGCCCCCGTCGCGGATGTGGGCCAGGCACAGGCGCGTCATCCGGATCAGCGCGTGGACGTTGGTCTCGAGCACGACCTCCTCGTCCTCCTCGCTGCTCTCCCAGAACGGATCGCGGCCGAGCGCGAGCCCGGCGTTGTTGACGAGGATGTCGAGCCCCCCGAGCTCTGCGACGGAAGCTTCGACGAAGCGCTCGCAGCTGGCGGGGTCGGTGACGTCGAGCTCGTGAGCGAAGACCCCGTCGCCGAGGCGCTCGACCCGGCGTGCGCCTGCGGCGACCTTTGCCCCCGCCGCGGTGAGCGCCCGCGCCACGGCCGCTCCGATCCCGGCGGACGCCCCCGTGACGAGCGCAGTCTTCCCTACGAGAGTCACGGCGGAGGACTCTAACCTCTGAGGTTCGCTCCGAACTCGACAGCGGTGGACCTCCCAGTAGCATGGTCGACCTGGAGGGTCGTGTGGTCGAGCCCGAATCGCTCGACGAGCATCCGCTCCAGGCCGCGGCGGATCGCATGGCAGTCGGCCCCGGGCTTGACGAGGACGTGGGCGGACAGCGCGGGAAATCCGCTCGTCACGGTCCAGACGTGGAGGTCGTGAGCCTCGACCACGTCGGCGGATCCGACGATCGCGCGGCCGACCTCGTCCGGATCGATGTTCGCGGGGGAGCTCTCCAGGAAGATCCGCGTCGACTCGCGCAGCAGTCCCCAGCTCGACCAGCCGATCAGCGCCGCCACCGCCAGGCTCGCGATCGGGTCGAAGCGGTTCCAGCCGGTGGCGATCACGAGACCGCCGGCGACGGCCGTGCCGATGAAGGCGGCGAGGTCGTTGAGGACGTGGACGAAAGCTCCGCGGACGTTGATGCTCGTCCGGCTGCCTCGGGCGAGCAGCGAGGTCGCCGCGAGGTTGACGGCGATGCCGACGAGCGCGACCGCGAGCACGATCGTTCCCTCGACCTCCGGCGGGTCGACCAGCCGCCGGACGGCCCCGTAGACGATCCAGATCCCGATCACGAGCAGCGTCAGTCCGTTGATCTGCGCCGCCAGCACCTCGACGCGCTTGAAACCGAACGTCCAGCGCCCTTGCGCCGGCCGCGCCGCCATCGAAGCCGCGACGATGGCGAGCCCGAGCGCGGCCGCGTCGGTGAGCATGTGGCCGGCATCCGCGAGCAGCGCAAGGGAGCTCGCGATCACGGCGGCCACGACCTCTCCGACCATGAACAGGACGATCAGGACGAGAGCGCCCGCGAGCGCCCGGCGATCGGCATTTGCGGGCACCGCGGAAGCGTGTGGATGGGCGTGAGCCATCTGTCGAATCGTAGGGCGGTGCCTCGCGCCCCTGGCGCGAAGCGGAAACCACTTACTTCTGGGCAGCGTAACCGTCTGTGGACGAGTCTCCTGCGTGACCGGCCCGACGGCGGAGCACCCTTGGACGACCTCGTCTGTCACGAGCTCTGCCACGTCTGGCAGATGCAGCACCACCCGCTCCGCGTTTCCCGGGCCTGTCTCACCGAGCAGTGCGAGAGCAACCCGTACGAGGTCGAAGCGCGCCGAGCGGTCGAAGAGACCAAGATGCCCGGGTGATCGTCGCGCACCCGCCGCATCCGGCGCCGCCGGTCGTCGTCACGCCGGGGCCGCGGCAGGCCTCCTTCGGGCTGATCGCGGGGCGCGTCGATCGGCGAACGGAGCGCGTCGCCGTTCGCATCGACGGCCGCCTCCGGGCCTCGCGGGAGGCTCGAGGCGGGCGTTTCTCGTTCTACCTCAGGCTGCCGCCGCGCGACGTGACGGTGCGCGTGACGGCCGTCGACGCCCAAGGGCATGCGTCCTCGACGGTGGTCCGGCCGGTGCTCGGCCTCCCGCTGCGCGCCGCGCCGCGGTTCGCCTGGGCGCATCGCGACGCGAAGCTCTCCCGGGTCGTGACCAGGCTTGCCTCGCGGTTCCCGGGCACGGCTGCGGTGTACGTCCAGGACCTTCGCACCGGCGCGGGCGCAGCGTGGAACGCCCGTGCGCGCTTCCCCGCTGCCTCGACGCTCAAGCTCGCGATCGCCGTTCAGGTGCTACGCATGCTCGGCGGGCGTCCGCCGCCGGCCGGCACCCGTGTCGCAGCGCTCATGGACGCGATGCTGATCCATTCCGACAACATCGCCGCCAACGAGCTACTTGCCATCGTCGGCGGCGGATCGGTGGTGGACGGGATGCTGCGCGCGCTCGGCCTCAGCGACTCGGAGATGTTCGGCGGCTACCTGCCCGGCCCGGTCGCGCGCCGCCGGCCGGGGATCCCGATCCGGGGTACGAGCCAGCCCGACTTCGGAATCGGCAAGTACACGACTGCCTGGGACCTCGCTCGGCTGATCCGCTACGTCGATCTCGCGGCTGCCGGGAAGGGCCTGCTCGCCAAGCGGTTCCCCTCCGTCACCGCGGAGGACGCCCGCTACCTCCTCTACGAGCTGGGCCACGTGCAGGAGCCCGGCCGGCTCGGCCGCTTCCTCCCGTACGGCGTTCGCGTCGCCCACAAGGCGGGTTGGATCTCGGCCGCCCGGCACGACAACGGGCTGGTCTTCTGGCCGGGCGGCTCCTTCGTCGTCACGGTTATGACCTGGCGTCCGAGCGGCGCGGGCCTCTCCTCCGACGTGCTCGCGGGCCGGGTGGCGCAGGCGGCCCTCCGCGTCTTCAGACGCCGCGGCTGAGCATCCGGCGCAGCCCACGAGGGTGCGCGACGAGGATCAGGCTCCAGAAGGCAATCGCGCCCCACGTGCTCGCGAACGCGATCGGGATCGAGGCGAGGAAGGTGAGCGGAACGAGGAACAGTTGTCTGTGCTCCCGCAGGACATCCGCGCGCTCCTCTTCTCTCATCAGGTCGCGCCTGGCGGTATAGCCCCACATGAGCGCGCTCAGCGTGGTCACCAGGCTGAGCGTGCCCGCGTAGCTGACCGTCGATGCCCACTGGCCGGTGAAGTCTCCGAGCAGGTCGCTCGAGAACGGGATGAACGCGATCAAGGCGAGGTAGACGAGGTTGAGGACGATCAAGTTCCGGTCGAAGTGCGTAAGCCGGCCGAACAGCCGGTGATGGACGACCCAGAGCCAGCCGATGACGGCGAACGAGAGGAAGTACGAGAGGATCTGAAAGCGGATCCCGGCCAGTCCGTCCGGGAGGTTTGGCGCGTGCGATAGCCGTTCGGGGGCGTCGATCGTGAAGACGAGCAGGGTCGCGGCGATCGCGAACACACCGTCGCTGAAGGCGACGATGCGCGCGAATTCGGACTCCTGCTGCTCGCGCGCCCGCCGCGTCGAGGCGATGAGCGGGCTCACGCGCCCGTCTTCGCACGACCCGCCACGACTCCTCTTTCCGTCTTCCCGGTGCCTGGAAGGTGCCAGGCACCGCGACGCCACTTGCAGGGAAAATCAACCAGAATTAAACCACTGGGCGGAGGAGCGACCGCGCGATCTACTTCTTCTTCTGCGTCTGCACGCGGGAATGGAAGACGACCAACCAGAGGAAGTCGGTACGGACGAGCCCTCGGTAGTAGTCGCTCGTCGGAGAGAGGTAGCCCTCGTTGAAGATCCGGCCGTAGTTGGCCGAGTGCGCCGGCCCGTTCTCGAATGCCGGCGTGGCCGCCTTCGCATGGCAGTTCTGGCAGTTCGACCTCGTCCCGCCCATCGGATCGGCGGGAAACGCGTGCATCGCCATCAGGGCCGCGTAGTCACCGATCTGGGTACGGCGCTGACTCGGGTTGGCAACGAACTGCTCCTCCTCTTTCGGCTGCGAGAACTCGAGTAGGAACTCGCGCGCGTCCAAGACGTCGGTGCGGTCGGAGAGACGGTAGTGGTAGAAGCGGTCGAGGTGTACGACCGGCGCGCTCACGCGGCGACCTTGAGCGCGACCGCCCGGTGCGGGAACGGCTCGATCGTGCGCTGCGCCACGGGCGCGGACTCCTGGTCGAACCTGCGGCCGAGATCCTGGAGGGTGCGCCGCAGGTAGTAGTTCTGGTCCCAGATGAACTGGGCCGCGGGGCGGTCGTACTTGACGAACGACAGCACCGCAGTCGACTTCTGGCCGAAGGCCTTCGACAGGTGCTTCGACTGCCGCGGCACCTGGAACGGATGGTGGAAGTCGTGGTCGGTGGCAGCGTTCGGGCCCTCGACGAACACCTCCGAGGCCGAGTACCACGTCTCCCAGACCGGCAGCACCCGGCCGTGCCAGCGGAAGTGCGACGGAGCGTTCAGACCGGCCCAGATGTTCCACGCATGCCGGCGGATGGCCCGGATGTCGTTGCTGTCGGCGTACCCCATCAGCACGTTTTCCTGGTCGTGAAGTCGTAGCCGCTTGGGATCCCTTCGTACTGGTAGGCGCTCGAGATCGACCGCTCGCCGCCTCCTCCGCCGCAGGCCGTGAGCGCCAGCGCCGCCGCCACCACCCCAGGAAGCAGAAAGGGCACAGTCCTCATCGAACGGGACCTAGTCTTTCGCAGTAAAAAATGCTGAAATGGCGCTAGCCCCTCCAACGCAAAGGAGTCTTACGTGCGCCGCAGCCCCCTCTTCGCTCCGCTCGCCCTCGTGCTGCTCGTCGGCCTCGCCGCCCTGGTCGGCATCGCCGCGACGAAGGCGCTCCCGTCGAACCCGAAGCCGAAGCGCGTCGCCGCGCCCGGCCTGCAGCTCGACGCCGCGCACGAGCACGGCTCGGGCGTTCCGAGGAACGGCTACCCCGGCTCGAAGACGGGTGGGGTGAAGCTGGCCGCCGACGTGCAGCCCATGGCGTACGGCGAGCCGCCGGTCGTCCGGAGCCACAACGGCGTCCTGCGCGTGACGTTTGCCCCGCACGAGGGCAGCGCGATCATCAACGGCCAGCGCTGGGGCGGGACGAAGACGTTCACCGACTCCTTCCCCGGCCCGACGCTGAAGGTGAATCCAGGGGACACGATCCGGATCCACTTCATCAACAAGCTCGACCAGGTCACGAACCTCCACTTCCACGGCTTTCGCACGTCGCCCGCAGGGCTCGCCGACAACGTGCTCCGCACGATTGCGCCGGCGGTGACCTCGAAGGCGATTGCGCCGAAGAAGTCGGTCGAGATCGTGGTCCACATCCCCAAGGGCCACGAGCAGGGCCTCTACTGGTACCACCCGCACCTGCACGGGCTCGTCGACGGCCAGGTCTACCCGGGACTCGAGGGGCTGATCGTTGTCGGCGACGTGCTGAAGCAATTCCCCTGGCTGCACCACATCAAACAGCGCGTGATGGCACTCCAGGCCCCGGAGCTCGGCGACGACAACCAGCTCGTCCCGATCGCCAAGGCCGACGTCAAGAAATCGACCACCCTCGTGAACGGCCACTACCAGCCGACGCTCTCGATCCGTCCGGGCGAGCTCCAGCTCTGGCGAATCGCGAACATCACCAACGAGGCCTGGTATCGGCTCTTCCTCGGCGGGCTGAGGTTCTACGTGATCGGAGAGGACGGCAACCCCGTCGGCCACACCTGGAGCACGAGGAGGCTGCTCGTGCCTCCGGCGAAGCGGTTCGAGTTCCTCGTCCGCGGGCCCGCGCACGGGACGTACAAGTTCGAGAGCCTCGCCTTCAACCAGGGACATGTCCAATTCGGCGAGTTCAAGATTCTCAACCTCGTCTCCCAGGGCCCGGGGATCAAGCCGCTGCGGATCCCGCATCTCGTCTCCCAGCAGCAGGCCGGGCTGATCAAGGACGTCCTGAACGACCAGGTCTACAAGCGCCGGCAGCTCACCTTCTCGATCGAGAACCCGTTCCCCAAGGACGCGAATGCTTTCAAGATCAACAAGAAGCTCTACAACCCGAACATCGTCGACGAGAAGGTGAACCTGGGGACGACCGAGGAGTGGCTGCTACGCAACACCTCGCCCGAGGATCACCCGTTCCACATCCACACCAACGACTTCATCGTCGAGAAGGTCAACGGCCACAAGGTGAGCATCCACGGCTTCCAGGACACGGTCAAGATCCTGCGCCAGATCAACGGAAAGCCCGGGACAGTCCTGATCCGGCAGCGCTACCGCAAGTTCCAGGGCGAGGCGGTCTTCCACTGTCACATCCTGTTCCACGAGGACCACGCGATGATGGCCAACATCGTGTTCGGGCCTCGGGTCAGAAACCCGAGCCTGGGCAAGTAACGATCAGCAACCGGCCGGCCCTTGGCTTGCCTGTCAGCGAAGGGGGTCTAATCGATCGCGTGCCAGGCTTCAGCCTGGCTCGCAACGGCGCCAACTGGCAAAAGTGGAACCGCCCCTCGATACGGTTGTCCGCGAGTTGCGCGGAGTCAACTCGAAGGCTCCGCCGCCGTTGATCCCACAGGTTCTTCGAGCGTCCGGCCGCGCCGCAGCACCACCAGCGTCAGCAGCGCGCCCACGACGGCAACGCCGACGGACAGCTTGAGCGCATTGGAGATGGCGTAGACGAAGGCCTCGCGCAGGGCGTGGACGATGCTGTGCTGGGCTGGGGCGGTGAACGTGTCGAGCCTCGTCTGAGCGTTGTCTGCATGCGCGAGCATGCCCTCGAGCTCGCGCTCGATCTCGTCCGGGAGGCTTGGGCCGGTCTTCGCGAGCACGTGGTCGAGGTGCGCGTCCTCGAGCGACTTGAACAACGTTCCGGTGATGGCCACGCCGAGCACGCCGCCGAGCCCGATCACCGTGGTGAGGATGCCCGTGGCTTCACCGTGCTCGCGCGTCGGGACGGCATTCACGGCGGCGGCGTTCATCGGCGTCAACGTCAGGCCGACGCCGAAGCCGAGCACGAGCATCGCGGGCCACAGGTCCGCGTAGCTCGTCCGGCTCGAGATGTCCGACAGGAAGAACAGTCCGACCGAGGCGAGCGCAAGGCCACCGACGATCGGCGGCCGCGGCCCGACTCTCTCCATCAGCCTGCCGCCGATCGGCAGCGAGATCAGGAACGTTCCGCTGAGCGGAAGCAGCAGGATGCCCGACGCCAGGGGCGAGTAACCGAGGATCTCCTGCAGGTAGATCGGCAGCAGGAAGAACAGCGCTGCCAGGACGAAGTTGACCACGAACTTGACGACGACCCCGCCCACGAAGTTCCGGTGGCGAAGCACCGACAGATGAACGAGCGGGTTCGGCACGAGCTGCTCATTCACGACGAAGCCGGCGAACAGGACGGTCGCCACCGCCAACGCAGTGATTGTCTGAACCGAGGCCCAGCCCCAACTCGAGCCTTCGATGAGCGCCAGCGAGATCGCGGTGATCGCGCCCGCGAGGCAGAGAGCTCCGCTGAAATCGATCCTGCGGTCTGCGTGCTCGTCGCGCAACTCGACGACGCCCCGGAGGCCGGCGACCACGATGATCGCCGCGAAGGCTACGTTCACCCAGAAGATCCCGCGCCAGCTCACCTCGTTGGTGAGCACGCCCCCGATCGGCGGGCCGAGACCGCTGAGGAGGCCGGAGGCGCCGCCCCAGATCGCGATCGCCGTCACGCGGCCGTGGCCGCCGAACGCGTTCGTGAGGATCGAGAGCGAGGCCGGGACGAGCATCGCCCCGCCCGCTCCGATCACCACCAGACTGAGGATCAGGAACAGGGGACGGGAGCTGAGCGCCGCCAGGACCGAGCCGGCTCCGAAGACGAACGCGCCGATCACGAAGATCCGTCGGTGCCCGAAGATGTCGCTCAGCCGTCCGGCCGTAACAAGCAGCGCCGCATAGGAGAGTGAGTAGCCCGTCAGCATCCACTGCAGCTCAGTAAGAGAGGCGTTGAGCTGGTTGTGCAAGGTCGGGATAGCGACCCCGAGCGCCGTCGTGGGGAGCGACGTGATCCCGCTTGCGAGTGTCGCTGCGAGGAGGGTCGAGCGTTTCTCGCGCGTGCCCCGCATCAGTCGCGGAGCCTATCGAGGCCATAACCTTCGTTCGTGGCACTGACGGGAGCGAAGACCGACGTGCTCCGGGCGCTGCTCGGCCGGCTGATCGACCACGCTCCGCTCTTTCCGCCTGCGTCACTGCCGCTCGACGAGGCGCTCGAGGATCACCGCCGGGCGCTGGCGTCGGCCGAGTCGTGGATGGTCGCTCGCTTCGTCTGCCCCGCCTCACGGCTGGACGAGATCGAGGGCGAGCCGCTGCGGCTGAGCGTCGTCGTGGACGTTCAGCCGGAGCGGCTGGACGATCGGGTCGAGGCGGTCGAAGGACGCGGCGATCCGGCCGAGCTCGCGCGACTCGCACCCGAGGCATACGTGGAGCTGCCGTCCCCCGAGCGAGTCGAAGAGGTCGCCGCGGCGGGCGCGCGTGCCAAGGTCAGGTGCGGGCCCGAGCCACCGCCGATCGAGTCGCTGGCGGCATTCGTGCGGTCGTGCCGAGCCGCGGGAGTCGTGTTCAAGGCCACCGCCGGTCTCCATCACGCGGTCCGCGCGGACGAGCAGCACGGGTTCCTCAACCTGCTCGCGGCGGCCGTGTTCGGCGACGAGGAGCGCGCGTTGGGCGAGAAGGATCGCGATGCGTTCGCGCTGGACGCGGACTCGTTTCGGTGGCGGGAGCAGGAGGCAGGCGCGGCGGAGGTCTCGTACGTGCGGCGCACGCTGCTCGCGAGCATCGGAAGCTGCAGCTTCAGCGAGCCGGTCGACGAGCTCCGCGCGCTCGGATTCCTTTGAGCGGGTTGAGCGACCTCCCTTACGGCGTCTTCAGCCGGCCGGGCGAGGACAGACGGGTCGGGGTCCGCTACGGAGACTCGGTCTTCGACCTCGCCGGTCTGGGAGAGGTGTTCCGCGAGCGGTCGCTGAACGCCTTCATGGCGCAGGGCCCGGCGGCGTGGGCCGAGACGAGAGCGCGAATTCAGGACCTCGTTGAAGACGGCCCTCTCCTTCCGCTGGAGGACGTCGAGCTGCATCTCCCGTTCGAGGTCGCCGACTACGTGGACTTCTACTCCTCGCTCGAGCACGCGACCAATCTCGGGCGACTGTTCAGGCCCGACTCCGAGCCGCTGCTGCCGAACTGGCGCTGGCTTCCGGTCGGCTACCACGGGCGGGCAGGCACGATCGTCGTCAGCGGAGCTCCCGTCGTCCGTCCAAGCGGCCAGTCGAAGCCGCCCGGCGCCGACGAACCGGTCTTCGGCCCGAGCCGCCGGCTCGACATCGAGCTCGAGCTCGGGTTCGTGATCGGAACGCCGAGCCGGCTCGGCGAGCCCGTCCCTGTCGAGCGGGCCCTCGAGCACGTCTTCGGCGTCGTGCTCGTGAACGACTGGAGCGCGCGCGACATCCAGGCGTGGGAATACCAGCCGCTCGGGCCCTTCCTGGGCAAGTCGTTCGCGACCTCGATCGGCGCCTGGGTCACGCCGCTGGAAGCGCTCCAGCCGTTTCGTGTGGCCGGCCAAGACCAGGAGCCGGCGCCGCTCGACTATCTGCGCACCCGTCCGTACGCCTACGACATCACGCTCGAAATCGAGCTGAACGGAGAAGTGATCTCACGGACGAACGCGCGCCACCTGTACTGGAGCGTCGAGCAGCAGATCGCGCACGCGACCGTGAACGGGGCGTCCCTGCGCACCGGCGACCTGCTCGCTACCGGGACGATCTCGGGCCCGGAGCCGACCTCGCGTGGAAGCCTGATCGAGCTGACGTGGAACGGCGCCGAACCTCTGCAGCTGTCCGACGGCACGACACGGACGTTTCTCGAGGACGGAGACGAGGTCGTCCTCCGCGGCCGAGCGGGCGACGTCGAGCTCGGGGAGGTACGGGGCACGATCTCTCCCTAGGGCAGGAGCCCGCCGAAGATGTCCGAGAGCCGGGAGCCGCCGTTGATCAGGAACTGGACGGGCGCGTGGCTCGCAGCCTCCTTCAGGATCGAGGCGACGATGCCGGGCAAGTCTCCGCGCTGCTCAGCGTCATCGATCGCGCGCACCATCCCCGCTCGAAGCGCACGCTCGATCGTCTTCGAATCCCACTTGATCGGCCGCGCGCCCGAGGGACGGAGCGAGAGGACGAGCTCCTCGCGGGTCGTGTGCAGCTCACACGCCGCGCCGTTCAGACCGTCGAGGACGACGCGCTGGACGGCACCGTCGAGCCCGCCGCCCGAGTAGGAGACGTGTGTCGTGCAGGGGTTCACGGTCTTCGTCTCGCCGAAGCTCCAGGCGCCTGTTCCGAGCTCGACGGCGATCAGGACGACTGCTGCTGCCAGGATCGCGGCGACGGCCTTCATCGGAGCCTCCGGCGGAGCAGGAGCAAGGGCAGGGCGGCGGCGGCCGCGAACAGGGCGGCGATCGCGAAGCCCAGCCTGAAACTCCGCGTCAGCGGGGCCCGCACCGCGGTCAGCAGCTGATCCTCCGCCGTCCGTACCCGCTCGTCGTCCCCGGCGCCGGCGTCTTCGAACGACTTCGCGAGGTCGGGGATCGATCCGTCTTTGGCGCGGTCGAACTCGTCCCTGAGATCAAGGGCGATCGGGATCTTCTTCGTCAGCGGTACGCGGGCGTCGAGGATCGTCCTCGTAGCGTTCACCGTCGCCTGCTCGCCCGCCGACGAGACGGTGGTCGCGAGCACCGGCGCGATCGAGAGGAGGCCGAGCACGAGCCCCAGATGGCGCGCGCCGACCGACAGCGTCGCGCTGCGCCCGAGGTCCTCCTCGACCACGGACGCTCGCGTCAGCGGGGGGACGGCGAGTCCGAAGCCCGCGCCGCAGAACGCCAGCGCCGGGACGGCGTAGAACGCACTCGACTCGGGCAACAGGGCGAGCGCCACCAGCCCGGCGGCCATCAGGAGCGAGCCCGACGCCACACCCTCGGCGAGCGAGAGCAAGCGCGAGAGCGGTCTCGTGGCGAGGCCGGCCAGCGGCAGCGCGCTCACGACCAGCGCTCCGGTGATCGGCGTGAACTGCCAGGCGGTCACGATCAGCAGGACGGCGAGGAAGAGCGCGCCGACGATCGCCCCGAAGAGGAAGAGGAGCGCGGCATTCGCCGCCAAGGGGCCCCGGCGCTCGGTCTTCCGCTCGGGCAGCGTCCGGACGTGACGGTGGATCGTCGCCGCGATTCCGAGCGCCGCGATCGGCGCCTGCGCGAAGAAGATCGCCCGCCAGTCGAAGAGCTCCGTCAGCACGCCGCCGAGAGCCGGGCCGACGGCGACGCCGACCGCCCCTGCGGCGGTCCAGAGCGCCGTTCCGCGCTTGGCCGATCCCGCCAGCGCAGCCAGGATCGGCAGCGATCCGGCGAGCAGCAAGGCCGCGCCGAGACCCTGCACGCAGCGGAAGGCGAACAACGCCGGGAGACTCCACGCCAGCCCGCAGCCGAGCGACGCCGCGAGGAAGAGCACGAGGCCCGAAGCCGCCTCCGCCCGGGGGAACCGCCCCACGAGCGGGATGAGCGCCAGGGCCCCGGCCGCGACGACCAGGTTGTACGCCGTGATCACCCACGAGACGCCGACGATGCTCGTCTTGAAGTGGACGTACAGCTCGGGGAGCGCGAGCACGACGATCGACGAGTCGGAGAAGGCGACGGAGACGGCGGTGGCGAGGGCGACGGCGGTGGCGAGTGCGAGGCGGCGACTCACGCGCTAATGGTGCGCAGACGTGGCGGCCCTCAGCCGAGCAACCGCAGTGGGCCGGGCAGGGTTCAGGAACGTTCTCACACTCACGAGAGCCGGCTGGGCCCGCGCGCATCCGCCCTTCCACCGAGCCGCCTTGAATGCCCACACCCAAGCGGCCGCTGGTTGAACGTCCATCCAGAGGACCGATTGTCGAGACGCTGCCCGAGAGCACGCCAGATAGCCCAAACTCGATCCGTGAGCCTGAGAGACTAGTCGGTGATGGCTCGCCGAGTCCTCGTCGTGACCACGGCCGCTGCCCCTGAGGCGGAGGTGGAGTCGGTCGTCCGGGCGCATGTTGGTGAGGACGCCGAGGTGCGCGTGATCGCGCCGGCCTCGAAGATCTCCTGGCTCGACCGGC
>CAJDTX010000025.1_pt1 | contig 56372 bp, 58 predicted proteins | sample 7390491 | NCBI WGS metagenome assembly CAJDTX01 (sample SAMEA7055669, study PRJEB34461) | soil metagenome | biome: terrestrial ecosystem; feature: Peninsula; material: soil | place: Antarctica | collected 2016
GTTCAGACCACGACCAAGGAGGCCGTTACGCTGACCCCCGCCTGACCATCACACCGGGACCGCCGTCACGAAGTTCCACGGCGAACGGGACATCCTCCAAGTACCGGAGCACAACGGTTTCGCCGAACTGCCAGCTCAACACCGCCAAACTCTAAAGCTCGTCGTAGGTCGCTTGAGCGCCACGGCCAGGAATCAGCTTCACCCGGCGTCGGCGAGGTTGACGTCTCGGAATAGACCTGATCGAAACCCTTTCACACCAAGCCTTGACTGACGGGCTTGAGCGACTCACCGGCCATGACTGGAGCGATCTGCCGCGAGCGCGGTCGCGAGCTGCTCAACAGGGAGCGGCTCGAGACGGCGGTTTGGCTCGGTGACTGACGCTGTAGCTCAGGTTCTGGCGGAGGCCGACGCAGCAATGCGTCTTGTTGAGGTTCAGGGGGCTGTTGAGCGGCTACTTGAGAGCCCTGTCGCTCGCTCCTCGGTGAAAAACGCGCTCATGAGGGGCTGCAGTGGGCGGCGCTCACGTTTCGAGCGAATCGGGCGAGGGCGGTACCGGCATGCGTAAGGCCGGACCTAACTGGACAGCTTCACAACCTATCGGAGTCAGCTGCTCGCTCGGCGCCGAAGCGCCCAGTGAGTCTTTACTGGCGAGGAGTACGCGAAGGGCGTCAGCGGCCAGATCGCGACTGTCGGGCCGCTCACCCTTCCGCCACAGCCACCGCCGCCGGCGTCGCGCGGTCAGCGCCCGACCGTGCGACCATCACGCCGGCGCAGGCGATGAGCGCCCCCGAGGTTACGAGCGTGACGGAGATGCCGGCGGCCTGGGCAAGGACGGCGAGCGCGAACCCGCCACAGATCTTCCCGATGGTCTCGGCCTGGGAGAGGAACGAGTGCACGGTCGCCCGCACGTCGCTCGTCACGCGCCGGTTCACCCAGATCACGCTGACCGGCCGGGTGACATTGAACGCGATCCCGCCCGCGAGCAGCACGCCCGCGCCGCCGATGAGGGCGTCGGGTGCGTAGGCCAGCACTACCAGGCCGAGCACACCGATGAAGCAGGCGAGCGCATATATCCGCCGGGCGACACCCACGCCGTCGATGCGCGCCTCGACGATGTGCAGCGCGACGACGCCGACCGCCGAGGAGAGAATCCCGAGTGCCGTGAGCCACAAAATCGGATCATTCGGGAAGCCAACATTGATGAGCTGCTTGGGGTACAGCCAGCTGATCACGCCCGCCCCGCTGATGATCATCGTCGCGGCGAACACGAGCAGGATCTCGTGGTCGCGGCGCGCGATGGTGAGTCCGCGCCGGAAGATCGACAGCGACGCGCTCCAACGCTGCTCGCGCGTGGGGGTGAAGTTATCCTCCGTGAACCGCGCCGCGACGAACAGTCCGACGAGCGCCATGGATGCGCCCGAGACCACGATCGCGGTCGCGAGGCCGGCTGCCCAGCCGAGCACACCGAACGCGACCATCCCCGTCGCCCCGCCGGCGAGATCCCAGCGGGCACGCGCCGTCAACACTCGGGCGATCCGTTCGGGCCGATCGAGCTCGTCAGTGACCCACGCCACGTCGGCGCCCATCGAAAACGCCCATCCCAATCCCCACAACACCTGCGTAACCAGGATCAACGGAAAAGCGGTCACGACGCCGGTCATCACCATGCCCGCGGCCAGGAACCCATGTCCGATCACGAGCGGCCACTTGCGGCTGAACGCGTCCGACCAGACGCCGGCGGGGATGTCCGAAAGCAGCAACGTGATTGCCACGACCGTGGAGAGGACGAGGAGCTGGAAGGCGGAAAGGTGGGCATTGACGACGAAATAGAGGAGGGAGACCAGTACGTAGCCCCGGTGGAACGCGGCGCGCATGTACGTCCAGCGCAAGAACGTCGTCGCGATGTCGCGCCCGCCAACCGACCGGTTGCGGAAGGCGCGCGCCATCAGTGCCCGGTCTCCCGCAGCCCGTTCGTGGTACGGCTCGCGGCGAAGAGAAGCCGCTCGGTGAGAGTTGTCTTACCGGCGTCTACATGCGCCAGGATTCCCAAGTTCAGCGTTCGTTGCAGCAAGCGTCATACCCTCCGAGGTCGTAAAGCCCTTCGTGATGGACATGAACGCTTGGCGCATCTCCGCTCCTTGGTTGATCGGCGCCGATGTGTTACTCGGGGCGAATCATAAGGGTCATCAGCGCAGCCGCAAACGGCTTCCATAACTGCCGTTCAATCCCTCACCGCCCGTTGAACAGTCGACGCGGCATCCCCGAGTACCTCTGCCATCCGACGCTGAGCCTCCCGCTGTTGGTCCATGGTTCCATTCTAGACTGCTGTCTCCAAATCTGACAACATCACCACGAACGCTGATTTGAACCTGCGACCTCCGGGTTATGAGCCCGGTCTGTGGAGGTCGCGTGGGGTGCGATTTGGCTTGAATAAGCGATTTCTGGTGAGCTGAGACCGGCCGAAATCAGGTGGGACGGGTACAAGATGGGTACAAAATCCGTCGCCGAACAAGACAACTGATAGTTGAGCCTGAAGCTCCGCCCCGCCATGTGCAGATGGCGGGCGGCGACGGGAGCTCAGCCCTCGTGCCGCGGAGAGTTCTTCAAGCCCATCAGGTCGTCCACCGACGGTGCTCGGGGTCCCACGTGCCGGCGGCGCTTCCATCGAGCAGCGGGTCGAGAAACGGCATGACGGTGGCGAGGGCGTCGTCGAGCGTATGCGCGACCGGCAGCAGAGACCGGCCCGCCTCTGCCGCGTAGCCTCGCTCCCATAGCGCTCGGTCGGGAACACTGAAACGCAACGGCAACGCGATGCCACGCCGGTCCGCTTCAGACCTCAGGGCCGTCAACTGCGGTGCCGCGTCTATGGAGGCGCTGATGACGATGGCGACGATGTCCACAAGATCCTTGTAGCGGGTCGACGGCGCGCCCTTCTCCCCATGGAGCTCGAACATCGCCGCAAGCTTGTCGGCAACGTGATCAACGAGCGGGTACGCCCGGTACCCGTGCTGGTCCACGTCGGGCATCACGACGCGTGCGAGGGGCGGCACCGACTCGGGTTCGCCGGTCATCCTCAGGTCCGAGCCGACGAGGTCGACGTGGAACGACGCCCAGACGGTCGTGCCGATGTACGCGGTCACCGGGAGGCGTCTGCCGGCCGCATCATCGGCAACACGTCGAGCAGCACCGATCTCGAAGGCAAACCAATCACCGATGTCGTTCGCGGCTGCTGCGCGCAAATCGGCCTCGGCAACGTCTCGTGCTGCCTCGCGATAGACGTCGATGTCGATCGTCTCTCGAACGCCGATGTCGCGCGCCAGCAAGGCGGTGGCGCCTTTCACTACCCACCCCTCATCGACCAGATAGAGGCGTTCGAGCAGCCGGTCGTACGCCATCTGGCGCTGGAGCTGTGGCAGCGTCCACCGGCTTGTCTCCGCCTTCGCCCTCAGCTTGTCCGTGAGCGCGCGACGAAACGCGGCCGGACTCCCGTACCCGCGGGTGTCGCTCATCGGGTAGACGGCTCGCGAGTCCTCGCCGATGTTCCGTCTGAGTCGAGACCCTCCGGTTTGGCGGTTCGATCTAGATGAGCCCGAGCCTCCACCATCCATTCGGATGTCTGGGGGTCGCCAACGAGATCGAGCAGCCAGCGCAGGAGAGCGATGCCGTCCTGTCGCCGGAGTCCAAACTTCGCGGCGTGCGGGGCGAGGGCGTCCGCGAAGGTGCCGGGGTAGTCGTAGGCGCCGCGGATTGCGTCGACGACGATATGAGCTACCGCCTCGGGGTCCTCGCGGTCGGCGAGCAGATCAGCCGCGATGCGAGACGGCCGTGTGGCGGGCAGGCCCCGGAGAGAGATCCACTCGTTGTCCGCCACTTCGCGGTGATGGAGGCGCACGTCGGGTCGACGAGACTGCCGCCGGGCAGGCAGGGTGAATTCGTGGCGGTCAGCCGGCAGGTGACCGAGGCCGTACACAGCCGCGGCCGACCGGTGCGAAACGACACCGTCCGCGGGAGTGCGTTTCCAGGCAAGGACATCGGGTGCGAGTTGAAGCCAGGTTGCACGGAGCGCGAGGTGGTCTGGCGTCGGCGCACCCGTGAGGTGGTACACGCCCTGAGCCACCCGCTCCAGTACTGATTCAGAAGCCAGGCGCTGGAGGGTGGCCGGAGAGACCCCCGCTCGTTCAGCCTGGCGGCGAGTCACGAGCCCCCACTGATCTTGAGCGATCTGTGCGAGCCGGCTGAGCGTTGAGTACCGAGCCACTTACTGCACTCTAGCTCATATCTGAGCTATGTCGTAGTATTGGGATATCAAGCTACTGCAAACTAGCTCAGAGATGAGGCACACCGCAGTATGGCGCCGTCGTGACGCGGATGCCGTCGCGAGCATCTTCTCGAGCCGCGGGACATCAGTTCGCTCGAACACTCTGTTGATCCTGTTATCGCCTGCGCAGCGGCCCACGAGGAATCCACCACCGCCGTAATCGCATCGAGGCCGCCGAGTCGCTCGTACAGAGACGCCATCGCTACCTCCAAAGGTTGCCTGCCTGAGGAGCGGATGCTACGACGGCCGCTGACCCCGGAACAAGCACCAGAAACATGACGAGCCGCGTGTGCGGCTCGTCACGAGGTAGCGGGCGCACGCAATTGACCCGCTAGCGACCGCTTGTTCGCTATCGAATCTCTAGCCGGTTCGCGAGACCTCTCCTGGGCGTGCGATGGGTTCGAATTCCGCGAGGCACTGGCGGTCTGGCGAGGCCCAGCCCTGGGCGATCTCCGGCTTGTGGGCAACAACCATCGTCCCTGCTCAGGCGGACATCACCGGCGAGCCTGCCGGCTCAGGCGAGCAACTGATGACGGATCCGGGTTAGTTGAGCACATCGACACGATCCCATCGGATATTCTGTGTGAGAAGAGCCCTCGATCGTCCCCTATTATCAGCTGACTCAGAACTCCGATGATAAGAAACCCACTTAATGAAGGAGAGAACCGATGCAAGAAGGACGCTTCCCACATGACAATCTCGCCCGAAAAAAAACATCGGCTGACGGCACTATTCCGCCAACGACCAGGGCTGGATCGACGAGGACGCAATCATTCGTCTGGAACTGGGTGATCGGGCTCTTCACACCGGTAATCACGGCTCTGTTTTTATCGGGCTGCGCCTCCACCCCGTCCTCGGGATCCGTTACTACGTCCTCCGGATCCGCCGCCACAACGAGCGCATCAGGTGCTAGTTCTACTGGAGGCTCGAACGCCTCCTTGGTAGGGATTTGGCAGGAGCCTCCCGGTACGACGGGATTCTTCTTTCGCTTTACCAAAAATGGCACGATGAGCGCCGCAAGCGCTCAGGCCGATCTCGATGCGCATCCACTCGCAACCGCGAATTGGTCACTCGCGGGAGGTCGGCTATCCTTTACGGCGCTCTCCGGGCCTTGTGTGAACAGTGACGCAAGTCAGAAAATTGGAACATACGATATTGCGATCACAGCGACAACGGTTCACTTTATGAAAGTCAGCGATGGCTGTTTCGGGAGAGCGCTGATTGATGGCGAAACGTTAAACCGGGTGCAGTAAACTTGCGGCAATCGTCGGTGTTCGAGCTTTGACTTGAGAAAGTACGCCCGGAGGGACTTCCGGGCGGTTCGTCTGCTGGCGACCCAACCTCGGATGGGGGCGGCTGCCGGTGGTCTCTTTTCGAGGGCAGCCGCCGCTTTGTTGTTCCGCGCACGCCGTATGCCGTCGTCTATCGGTATGACGAGGCTGACGACGCGCTGCTCATTGAAACGGTCGGTATCTGTGCCGGATTGAGACTTTAGGTCGCCCCGACGTGGCCCCTTACGCACGGTTTCTGATTCAGGATCCGATGCTTCTCGCGGCCGGGCATAGCAGGATCGATAGGTCCTCAGTGAATTCGGCCCAGACATCGACGATGTTCCCTGAACGCGCCTTCGTGCAGCATACGTACGCGGATGACATTGGAAGGGCCGTGCCCGGAGCCAGGCCGCGCCGCGGACCCCGTCCTGCAAGGCGTCCACATCGAAGAAGTCGGTATGCGCGTAAGTTTGCGCAGGACCTGACACAAACAGTAAAAACAAGGAGAGCATCGGCGGCGTAACAACAACTCCAATCAAGGAGAAAGAACGCCAATGCTCTCCGGCAGCGATCTTCCCACGAGTCTCGCCATGCTGCTCGCCTCGTTTCAAACTTTGTTCACGGCGCCTACCTTTGCCACATTCTCCGCTCTGGTCGGCGGCTTCATCGCCCAGGTAGGGGAACACAACGTTTGCGGCATGCTCACCGGGGCAGGCCTGGCCCAGCGCTGGCACCACTCCCGAGCCCACCGGTTCCTCTCAAACCGCCGGTGGTCCGTCGATCAAATGGGACTCTGCCTTGCAGCGCTCATTGTCGAGCGGTTGGTTCCCGCCGGTGCCCCGCATCGAACTGGTTGTCGACGACACGCTATTCCGCCGCACCGGGCGCAAGGTCTTCGGGGCTCGCTGGTGCCACGATGGCTCCGCTGCCGGAAAGTCGGCAATCGGCTTCGGCAATTGTTTCGTGGTTCTTGGCATCGTCGTCGCGCTCCCGTTCTGCACTCGGCAGGTCTGCCTCCCGGTTGTGTGCTCGATCTGGGAACAAGGCTCCAAGGTTGTCATCGCCCGGCGCTTGGTCTGTTTGCTGTCAGAGAGGTTTTCAGGTCGGACGATTAACGTCACCGGTGACGCCGCCTACGTGGAGCGAGAGATCGAGATGCAGGGCATGCGGTTTCGCCTCACCGTGCGACCCGAGGATGCTTTGTTCGGCACGGTCCTGGTCTGGCGCGGGCAGGCCCGTGTGGCCGTCTCTGATCCGTCTCGGACGATCGTCGATGTTCTCGACGACCCCCGGCTCGGGGGTGGCTCCGAACGGTGGTTGATGTTCTTCGGGAGTACATGGAAAGCGACCATCGCAACGATGAACTGCTGGTCAGCTACGGCGATCGGCTCGCCAACCGAGCGGTGTTCAAGCGGCTCGGCTACCTGATTGAACAGTTGGGAATCGACGCTGATGAGCTTCTCGCCGCGTGCCGCGAGCGAAGGAGCGCCGAGCTTATAGACCTCGACCCGTCCGTAAAGAAGCGCGGCACGATCGTTCGGAGGTGGGGGCTCCGGGCGAACGTCCACCTCGCCGACCTGGGAGACGCCGCTTGATTACCCGCGCAGACATCGTCGAGCGGGTGGCCGAATGGCAGCTCACCGAGGAGGTAATCGAAAAGGACTACGTTCTCGGCTGGCTCCTGTGGGGGATCGGCGCCGATCCGACACTTGGGAGCCAGTGGGTCTTCAAGGGCGGTACGTGCCTCAAGAAGTGTTACATCGAGACCTACCGGTTTTCTGAGGACCTGGACTTCACCGTCCTGCCGGGCGGACCAATCCGACCTGAGGATGTCGGGCCGCTGCTGGACATTGTGCTGGCTCGCGTGCAGGAGGCGTCCGGGATCGACTTCTCTGCCCGGGCACCTGCGCTGCGGCTGCGGCCCGGCGAGCTGACGGCTGAGGGTCGCGTCTACTACATCGGCCCACGGGGGCACACGTCAGCCGGCGCGAGTGAAGCTGGACCTGGCGGCAGACGAAAGAGTCGTTCGGCCTTCGGTGCTGCGCGATATCGCACATCCCTACCCCGACGGCCCTTTGGCGGGCAGGGTGCGGTGCTACTCATTCGAGGAACTTTTCGCCGAGAAATTGCGGGCCATAGGGACAACGCGCCCGCCCGCGCGACCTCTACGACATAGTCAACCTCTTTCGCCGCAACGACCTCCGGCTCTACCCCGATGCGATCCGTGCCGCACTCGAAGAGAAGTGCGAGGCGAAGGCGGTTCCAGTGCCGACGGCATCTGCCTTCGCGGACACGACGCTCGTCGCCACGCTGGGAGCTGACTGGGAGAACATGCTCGGGCACCAGCTCCCCGCTCTTCCCCCACTCCAGGATTTCCTCGACGAGCTGCCGCAGCTCTTCGGTTGGCTCGAAGGCACGGTCGTGTTCGAGGAGATGATGCCGGTGCCAGCCGCGGCCAACGAGGATGCATCGTGGTCGCCACCTCCGACTGTCGCGACTTGGCGCGTTGGCGTTCCGCTGGAGTCGCTCCGTTTCGCGGCGGCGAATCACCTTCTGGTCGAGCTGGCTTATGGCGGTAGTTCACGGCTTATCGAGCCATACGCGTTGCGGAGGTCTCGGGAAGGGAGCCTGCTGCTGCACGCCGAGCGTGCCGATGGCGCTGGCCATCGCACTTACCGGGTGGACAGGATTGGCGGGCTGCGGGTGACCACCACGCCGTTCCGACCGCGATTCCCGATCGAGTTCTCTGGCCAAGGGCCGCTGCACGCATCGCTCCAAAGCCGAACGTCAACCGGGAGGCGAGCAGTGCGTAGCACGGCGAGTGCCCGCCGCCCTGGGCAGCCTGAGTACCTCTACGCGTGCACCGTCTGCGGCAGGGAGTTCGCGCATAGCCGATCCAACTCGCAGCTCCAGAAGCACAATGACGAGTACGGATATCCGTGTCGCGGCCGGTCCGGGCGGTATGTCGGTCGTCGCTACTGAGCGGACGCGCCCTCGGGATTAGGCGCTTCCGGGCCGACGAGCTTGTTGAGGGCAGCCTTGGGAACGAGGATGCGGCGCCCGATGCGGATGGAGGAGACCTCGCCACGCCCGACGGCCTCGTAGGCGAAGGCTCGGCTGATGCCGAGGAGCGTGGCGGCCTCCTCAACAGTCAAGGTAAGGCGGTCTTCGACAGGTGCGATCGCTTCCGCAGCTAGACCTCGGCTGACGGGTGTCGTTGCGGCGTCCGAGAGTGCTTCCTCCAACTCCCGAGGGTGGCTCGCCCATCCTGCCGGCGAAACAACCACAGCGATTTTCTCTGGGTCGAGCGGCCGGCCGGAAGGGTCTGCGATCGCCCGCGGACCTCCCTCCGCGGCGCACGTCGAGAGGAGCTGAGCCAGCTCAATCGGCCGACTCGCCCAGTAGTCGGCGGCGGTAATCGTCACCTCGACGGGCGCGGTCATCCGGCCTCCAGCTCAGGGATCTTCTTGGACTCGGAGAGCACGCGACCAATTACGGCCGCGGCGGCGCGGTCACGCTCTTCGATTGCGTGGCTGTAGACGCGAAGCGTTAGCGAAGGGTCGGAATGACCAAGCCGGCCCGCGACCGTACGCACGTCGACTCCGGCGCCGATGAGCTGGGTAGCAGTGAAGTGACGCAGGTCGTGAAGCCGCACCTCCTTGTAGCCGAGGCTGTCGCGAACGCGCATGAAGAAGCCAGTCACGTTGTCCGGTCGAAACGGCTTCGAGCCGTCCACCTCGGGAGAGAAAACGAAGGCGTCGTCGGCGATCGTCGTCTCCGCCAATCGCGCCCACTCGTCAACCCGAGCACGGTGCTGCATGAGCAGCGCGATGCCTACCTCGTCGAGCGCGATCCGCCGGAATCGGTCAGTCTTGGTCACCTTCTCAGCAAGACCTCCCGAGACGATGACGACGGAACGGGAGACCTCAAGCTCGCCAAGGTCGAGGTGCACGTCTGACCAGCGCAACGCGCACAACTCACCGCGGCGCATCCCGGTGAGTGCGCCGAGCATAAGCAGCGGCGCGAGGCGCGGGTCACGTTTCTCGGCAGCCGTGATGATCTCGCGCACGACGTCAACCGACGGCGCTTTGACGCGGCGCTGCGATACGCGCGGCGGCTTCGCGAGTCCGGCGACGTTGTGACGTACCCATCCCCAGCGCTCCGCTTGATGCAGCGCAGAAGAGATGATGGCGTGGTAGTTGCGGATGGTTTTGGATGAGCGACCTCGCGCTTTCGCGGCGCCGTACAAGTCGTCGAGGTGTTTCGCGGTGAGCCGGTTGAGGGGAACGTCTCCGAGCGCCGGCCGGATCACCCCATTGACTTGCGCGCGGTACGTGCCGAGTGTCGTCGGCGAGAGATCCACCCGCTCGCATTCTTCCAGCGGTTGAGGAGCTGGCCGAAGGTCGCGCCGAGCCCGTCGTCGCGCGCCGGCGGTCGGTTGTCTAGCAGTCCGCGGAGAACCTGGTCCGCGGCCTTTGCTCCGCCGTACACTGTCTTGGAGAGTTGGCGCGGCTTGCCGGTGAAGGGATCGCGTCCGAGGTAGACCCGGACTTCCCAGACACCTTTGCGGCGCTGACGCTTGGTGCTGCGCACACAGTCAGCATAACGGGTAGTAGGGACGGAGCTAGGGACAACTCCGCCCGAAAAGCGAGAGCCCTCTTGGAAAAGAAGGCTCTTTGCGGGACTTTGTTGGAGTAGCGGGGGCAGGATTTGAACCTGCGACCTCCGGGTTATGAGCCCGGCGAGCTACCTGACTGCTCCACCCCGCGTCGCAACAGCAATTATAGCCCCATGCGCGTCGCCGCAGTCGATCTCGGCACGAATACGACCCGCCTGCTCGTCGCCGACGTCGACGGCGAACGCATCGACGAGCTCGCGCGCTCGGAGGAGATCACCGGGCTCGGAGAAGGAGTGGACTCCCGTCGACGGCTCCTGCCTCTGCCGATCGCCCGCGTGCGCAACTGCCTCTCCGGCTACCGCCGCCGGATCGAGGAGCTCGGCGCCGACCGGACGCTCGCGGTCGGCACGAGCGCCATCCGCGACGCGGATAACGGCGAGGCGTTCCTCGGCGAGATCGAGTGGAGCTACGGCTTCACGACCCGTCTTCTGACCGGCGAGGAGGAGGCGGCCCTCACCTTCCGCGGCGCGATGCTCGGCCGCGACGATGAGGGCGCGATGGTCGTCGACGTCGGCGGCGGCTCGACCGAGCTCGTCATGCGCGAACGTGCCGTCAGCCTCGACGTGGGCTCGGTCCGGCTGACCGAGCAGTTCGGCGAGGACGTGAAGGCGATCGCTGATCACCTGCAACCGTTGCTGCCGGACGACCTCGTTCCGCGGCGCGCGCTCGGCGTCGCCGGAACGATCACGTCCCTCGCCGCCCTCGATCTCAGGCTCGAAGCGTACGACCGGGACCGTGTGCACGGACATCGGCTTACCGCGGAGGCGGTCGACGAGCAGCTGCAGCGGCTGGCGGCGCTGCCGCTCGAGGAGCGGCGGCTCCTGCCGGCTCTCGACCCGAAGCGGGCGCCCGTGATCGTCGCCGGCGCGGTGATCGTGCGCGAAGTGCTCCACCACTACGGCCTGGACGAGCTCGAAGTGAGCGAGCGGGACATACTCGACGCAGTCGCCCTCGAAGCAGCAGCCCTCCCTGAGCCCGTCGAGGGCGACGCTCCCCCCGGCGCCTACACCTGCTGTTAACCACTTTCGAGGGTGCTGGAAACCGGTGAGCGGTCGCCGCTGACTCTGCTCACGATCCGGAGTCTTCCAGCTCTTCCGGAGGCTCGTCCTCGGCCATCCTTCGCTGCAGCACCGACCTGCTGAGGACGCCGACAAGGCGCCCGCCGTCGGTGACGGGAACGCGCTCGGCGTCGTGCTCCTCGAGAAACCGGAACGCCTCGTCGAGCTGCTCGGAGGACTCGATCGTGTAATGAGGCTCCTCGGCGATCTCCCCCAGCGGCGTCGCCTTCGGATCTCGGCCTGGCGCGACAACCTCGCGCACGAGGGTCTTGCGCGTGACGACGCCGGTCAGCCGCTCTCCATCGCAGACGAAGACCGCACGCACTTCGGGCCGCGCCAGCAGCCGTCCCGCATCCTGGGCCATCGCATCGGTCGCGAGCGCGGCCGGTTCCGGCAACATCGCGTCGCGGACGAGGCTCATGGATAGATGCCGCGCGCCCCGAGGGCGCCGGCGACCTCGCGGATCCCGGCCACGAGCGCCGCGCTCCGCAACGTCATTCCCTGCTCCGCAGCGAGCTCCCAGACCCGGTCGAACGCATCGGCCATCTTCTCGCGTAGTCTGACGCGCGTTTCGTCCCGGGTCCAGAACAACCGTCCCAGGTCTTGCACCCATTCGAAGTAGGAGACGGTCACCCCACCGGCATTGGTGAGGATGTCGGGCAGCACCGGAATCCCCCGCTCGGCGAGGATCGCGTCCGCCTCGAGCGTCGTCGGCCCGTTCGCGGCCTCGGCCACCATTCCCGCCTCGATCCTCGGCGCGTTCTCGCCCGTCAGCTGCTCCTCGAGCGCCGCCAGGACGAGCACGTCGCATGGCAGCTCGAGCATCTCCTCGTTCGAGAGCCCCTGCGCCTCGGGGTAGTCGATCAGGTCATGCCGGTGCAGCAGGACCCATTCCTCGACCGCGTCGAGGTCGAGCCCTTCCTCGGCATACGCGGCTCCGGAAACGTCGGACACTGCGACGACCTTCGCCCCCCGCGCGACGAGCTCGGTCGCCGCGACGGCGCCGACCTTGCCGAAGCCCTGAACGACGCAGCGCTGGCCCTCGAGCGGCTTGCCGAGCCGCTCGCACGCGTGTTCGATGACCATCACGACGCCGGCCCCGGTCGCCTCGGTCCGGAAGACCGAGCCGCCGATCGAGATCGGCTTGCCGGTGACGATCTCGGGCACCGCGTAGCCCTTCTGCATCGAGTACGTGTCCATCATCCACGCCATCGTCTGCTCGTCCGTCGCCATGTCGGGAGCGGGGATGTCCTCCTGCGGCCCGATCACCGGCATTATCTCGGCCGTGTAGCGCCGGGTCAGGCGCTGCAGCTCCGCGGACGACATCTCACGCGGATTGCAGCGGACACCGCCCTTGGCGCCGCCGTACGGGAGCCGCAGCAGCGCGCACTTCCACGTCATCCACATCGCAAGTGCGGCACACTCGCCGAGGGAGACGTGTGGGTCGTAACGGATGCCGCCCTTCGTCGGGCCGAGCACGCTCGAATGCTGGACGCGGTAGGCCGGAAAGACCGTCCAGTGATCGTTGTCCAGCCGCACCGGGACGCTGACCATCGTCGCCCGCTCCGGAAAGCGGAGGCGCTCCGCGCTTGCCTCGTCGACCGCCGCGTGCTGGAGAGCCTGCTCGAACTGCGTACGGGCCGTGCGGAAGAGGTGCGTGTCCCATTCGAGCGGAGCCTGCTCGATCGGAGCCTGCTCGATCTCGGCCACGCGCTGGAGTCTAGGGGCTGAAAGCAGTAGGGCCGCGCTGGGCGGCCCTACTGCTCTATCCGCACTGATTGTTAGTTGAAGCTGACGTAGAAGCCGAGTGAACCAGAGCCCGAGACGGTCTCGATGTAAACGACCGCGTCTGTGTATGACGAGCACGCGTCACCTGGGGCGCTAGTCCCAGCGGGAACAGCACCTGTTGCCAGCGCGAGGCCGGCGCCCCGTGCGAGAGGAGTCACGCTGATGTTCTTGAGACCGCCGACCGTGAGGTTGAAGCAGAACACCTCCCCGGCGCCATACGAACCGGAGGCGACGGCGGAAACTCCCTTCGACTTGCTGGACACAAGGTCGCCGTTCGAGTTGACAAGCGCGTAAGCCAGGGCAGACCCCGCCGCGCCCGCCGGTCCAGCGGGTCCCGTGGGCCCAGCGGACCCAGCGGGCCCAGCGGACCCAGCAGGCCCAGCAGACCCGGTATGCCCTGTCGGGCCGGCCGCGCCGTCGTCACCCTTCTGGCCCTGGGACCCAGCGGGTCCCGCGGTTCCCGGCACACCGGCCGGCCCCTGGGGTCCCGCGGTTCCCGGCACACCGGCCGGCCCCTGCGGTCCCGCGGCACCGGTCTCACCCTGCGCGCCGGCGGGCCCCTGCGGGCCGGTGTTGTCGACCACGAGCGTGATGTCCTTCGGGATCACCGATGAAGCGAACTTCCCGTCGGCCCCGAGCGGCAACAGCTTGCCCGGCTTCGGAGTCCGCGAGGCTGCAATCCCGTTGACCGTGCCGGCGTTCTTGGCGAACATCGCGTACCGGATCGCGTTCCCCGCCGCCTGACCGAGCGGCGTGACCCCTAGGACCGCGACAACGAGTGCCGTCGCGGACAGCAAAATCGGCAATCGTTTCCTCATCTCAAATCCTTTCCCCCGGAAGCAAATCCCGCGGATGGAAGCCCGGACGCGGAACCTACCAGCTTCCAGGGGAAAACGCTACCGGGGCGAGACTCAGCCACAGCCGGATTCGCGCAGGACGACTCGGCCGTCTATCAACGCAACTCGCGCGTCGAGCGTGGCCCGCCTTTTCGGCCGCGCGAAACTCGCCTTGAACGGAGCTTGCGCATCTCTTGCGCGCATGCGGCGGTTGACCGAGAACGAGACGGAGCTGATGAGGCGAGCGTCCGCGCCACTCACACGAGCCGAGAGCTTCTTGCTGCCGCAGTGGACAGCGAGCGCGACGCTCGGCCCGACACGGCAGGCCGCGCCCTTGCAGGTCGCGAGCTTGGCCAGCCTGGCGGAGAGCTCGGCGCGGATTGCGGCGTGGCCGGAGTCGGACGCCAGATTCGTCAGCTCGTCCGGGTCGTTGGCGAGGTCGTAAAGCTCCTTCTCGCCGTTTGCGTACTCGGCGTAGAGGTAGCGCGGCGTGCGGATGCCGGCGAAGCGCTGGTCGCCGGGAGCGGAGGTCTTGCCCTGGTTGCCGTTGTCGCCGTTTCCGATCTCGCCCATCTGGGCGGCACGCGACTTCTTCTCGCCGGCCGGCCCGCGCTCGATCAAGAGATCACGTCCCCACTGGGTGTCGGGATGGCGGAGGAGCGGCAGCAGCGATTTCCCGTCCATCACGCGGCCGGCCTTGGCCTTGGCGACGTCCACGATCGTCGGCGCCAGGTCGATGTTCGCGACCAGCTGCTTCAGGTGCTTGTTCTTGGGGACGCCGGGGCCCCGCATCAGCAGCGGAACGCGGATCGAGGGCTCGTACAGGAGCACCTTCCCCGAGGGCACGCGGTGCTGGCCGTGGAAGAAGCCGTTGTCGTCGGTGAAGACGAGCAGCGTGTTCTCGAGCTCGCCGCTCGCGCGGAGCGCATCCACGATCGCCTTGACTCCGTCGTCCACCGAGAGCAGCGACTCGAGCTGCTGCTGGTAGGCCTCGCGGATCGCCGCGATCTTCTGCTGCGTCAGCAGCGGCCGATTCCGGATCCCGACCGGCTTGTCGGAGACATCCGCCTCGTTGAAGGACGGCGTGTTCGGAAGCTGCTCGGCCGCGAAGTGGTTCTTGTACTTGTCGGCCACGTTCACCGTGCCGAGCCCCTTCGGGTCGTCTGCCTCCGCCGGCCCGCCGCTGTGCGGCGCGTGGTAGGTGACCCACATGAAGAGCGGCTTCGCTTCCGGAGCGCGGCGGTTGATCACGTCGACCGCCTTGGCCGTCAGCACGTCGGACTGGTAGTCGCCGGGGCTCGAGCCGTAACGGACGAGCGCTCCGTTGTCGTTCAGCGTCCAGTTCAGGTAGGAGAGGTTCACGCCCGCGTGGAACTCGGTCCAGCCGGGCGGGATCAGGGTCTCCTGGCCCTTCTTCCCGTAGCCGTTCAGGTACTTGCCGACGAGCGCCGTGTTATAGCCGGCGTTCTGCAGCCAGACGGCGAGCGTGTTCGTGTGGTCGAGCTTCGCGAAGCCGCCGTTCGGCGGGGAGTTCGTCAGCACGCCGTGGTTGTGCGCGTACTGGCCGGTCAGGAACGTCGAGCGTGACGGGCAGCAGAGCGAGAGTGAGACGAAGTTGTTGTCGAAGGTCGTGCCCTGCGCGCCGAGCAGCTGGAGCGTGTTCCTCATCACGCGCATCTCTTCGACCGTCTGGTCGTCGGTCTCGATCACGACGACGTTGGGGCGAGGCTTGGCGGCAGCGTGGGCGGCGCTCTTGCCGGAGAGGCCGACCGAGCCGGCGCCGGCAAGCGTGAGCCCGAGCAGTGCCGCGAGCGCGAGGAGGAGCTTCGATCTCATGGCGTGCATGGTTCCCGCCCCGCTTGGGCTTTCTGTACGGCGACTGTACGGATTCGGTAAATCCAGCGTCTGTACGGATTCGGTAAATCCGTCGCCGCGCGAGTACGGGGCGCCCGCTTCAGGGCCTGGCCCTCGGACGTGTCCGGAACGGACACGTCGCTTGGATCAAGTGTGTGCCTGGATGGGGCAAGAGCGTCCGGCGGGGGCGGAGACTGGCCGAAAGCGCTCTATCGTGAGCGGGCGCGCTTGTTCAGACGCCTGTTCCGCGACCGGAACACCGGTGAGCCGAACCGGTCGCCTCTGCGCTGCTACCGGTCGTGGAAGACGGCCTCGACGTTGTTGCCGTCGGGATCGAGCACGTACGCGCCGTAGTAGCCCGGGTGGTAGCGAGGACGCAGGCCGGGCGGCCCGTTGTCGCGCCCTCCGGCCGCCAACGCGGCCGCGTGGAACCCATCCACCTGCCCCCGGTTCGCGGCGAGGAACGCCACGTGCAACGGGCCGCTCGGCGGATCGCCCTCCGCAAACGCGAGATCCTCGGCTCCCGCCGGCCCGAACACGACCTCACCGTCCACCTCGAGCACCCGCACCCCAAGCGGCGCGAGCGCGGCCTCGTAGAACGCCCGGCTCGCAGCCAGGTCACGCACCCGCAGCGTCAAATGGTCGACGAACACACGTCGTTCCAGCCCCACCGCCGAGACCCTAGACCAAGGATCAGCCCCGGTTGCGAGGCTCCGAGCGCGAACCGGGAGCGAACGGCACCAGGGCTGTACCAAATTGTGCCTGCAGCGAGGGAGGCTGCGCCGACCCAAGAAACGCTTGCCCTGCGCCTCGCAAGCTTCCAACCCTTTCTCCCCGCACACCGAATCCTCGCGGACTAGGCTCTTCCCACGTGACCGTCTGCGCGCACTGTGCCGCCGAGAACCCCCTCGGCCAAAAGTTCTGCGGAGAGTGCGGATCCCCGCTCGGTGCGGGTTGCCCCTCGTGCGGAGCCGAGAATCCACCGGGACAGAAGTTCTGCGGGGAATGCGGTGCGGCCCTCGACACGGAGTCGGCACCCGCGACGCCAGAAGATTTCCGAACACCCCCAGCCGCCCCCGCCGCCGAGCGCCGTCTCGTTTCCGTCTTGTTTGCCGATCTCGTCGGCTTCACGACGCTCTCGGAGTCGCGCGACGCCGAGGAGGTCAGAGAGATCCTGTCGCGCTACTTCGAGAACTGCCGCCGCCTGATCTCGCTGTACGGCGGGACGGTCGAGAAGTTCATCGGCGATGCGGTGATGGCCGTCTGGGGCACGCCGACCGCGACCGAGGACGACGCCGAACGTGCTGTTCGCGCTGCCCTCGACCTCGTCGCCGCTGTCTCGGCGCTGGGCGACGAGCTGGGAGCGCCGGAGCTGAGGGCACGAGCAGGCGTTCTCACCGGCGAGGCGGCTGTGACGATCGGAGCGGAGGGTGAGGGCATGGTCGCGGGAGACATGGTCAACACCGCGTCGCGGATCCAGGCGCTCGCGCCACCCGGCTGGGTCTACGTCGGCGACTCGACGCGCCGCGCGACCGAGCAGACGATCGCCTACGAGGACGCCGGCTCACACGAGCTGGAGGGCAAGTCAGGGCTGTTCCCGCTTTGGCGCGCCCTGAGGGTCGTGTCGGGCGCGCGAGGCTCGCTCAAGTCGAGAGGGCTGGAAGCGCCCTTCGTCGGCCGTGATCGTGAGTTGCGCCTGATCAAGGACATCTTCCATGGGTGTGCGGATGAGGGCAAGGCCCACCTCGTCTCGGTCACGGGGATCGCCGGTATCGGCAAGAGCCGCCTCGCCTGGGAGTTCTACAAGTACTTCGACGGCCTCCCTCAGATCACGTACTGGCACCGGGGGCGCTGCCTCTCGTACGGGGAGGGTGTCACGTACTGGGCGCTCGCGGACATGGTGCGGATGCGCTGCCGCATCGCCGAGGACGAGCAGTCGGGCCTCGCGCTCGAAAAGCTGCAGGAGGTCGTGGCGGAGCACGTCGCCGACGAGGAGGAGCGGCGCTTCGTCGAGCCACGCGTCGGCCATCTGCTCGGGCTCGAGGAAGGCCCGCGCTACGAGCGCAACGACCTGTTCTCGGCCTGGCGCGTGTTCTTCGAGCGGCTCGCCGAGGTGAATCCCGTAGTGATGGTGTTCGAGGACATGCAGTGGGCCGACGACTCGCTGCTCGACTTCATCGACTACCTGCTCGAGTGGTCGCGCAGCTTCCCGGTCTTCGTCTGCACACTGGCCCGGCCCGAGCTGCACGAGCGCCGCCCGACCTGGGGCGCCGGGCGGCGCAACTTCACCTCGCTCTACCTGGAGCCTCTGTCGGCGGACGCAATGGAGGACCTGCTCTCCGGGCTCGTGCCGGGGCTGCCCGACGAGCTCCGCGGGCAGATCCTCGACCGCGCCGAGGGGGTCCCGCTGTACGCGGTCGAGACGGTGCGGATGCTGCTCGACCGCGGCGCGCTCGTCCAGGACGGCCCGATCTACCGTCCGGCCGGGCCGATCGCCGCCCTCGACGTCCCCGAAACGCTGCACGCGCTGATCGCCGCCCGGCTGGACGGGCTCGCACACGAGGAGCGCCGCCTGCTTCAGGACGCGGCCGTCCTCGGCAAGACGTTCACGAGGCGCGGCCTCGCAGCACTCTCCGGGCTCGCCGAGCCGGAGCTCGAGCCGACACTCGAGTCGCTCGCGCGCAAGGAGGTGCTGGGCGTCCAGGCCGACCCGCGCTCACCCGAGCACGGCCAGTACAGCTTCCTGCAAGACCTCGTCCGCCACGTCGCCTACGAGACGCTCTCGAAGCAGGAGCGCCGTGCGCGCCATCTGGCGGCTGCGACCCACCTCCAGTCCGCGTTCCCCGACGAGGACGAGGTGGTCGAGGTCGTCGCCTCACACTACCTCGACGCCTACCGGGCCGCGCCCGAAGCAGAGGACGCGCAGGAGATCCGGGTCGAGGCGCGCGAGATGCTGACGCGAGCCGGCGAGCGCGCCGCTTCCCTCGCCGCGGCGCGCGAGGCGCAGCGGTACTTCGAGCAGGCGGCTGAGCTCGCGGACGACGCGCTCACCAGCGCCGATCTCCAGGAGCGGGCCGGCCGCATGGCCTGGCGACGAGGCAGAGGCGAGGAGGCAAGAGGGCTCTTCGAGCAGGCGCTTTCGATATTCGAGAACGCGGGTTCGACCCACCCAGCAGCCCGGGTCTCTGCCCGCCTCGCCGAGATCGACCTCCGCGAGGGTCATCCACCCGCCGCGGTCGCACGACTCGAAAGTGTGCTCGAAGCGCTCTCCGCGGACGAGCCGGACGAGGACGTCGCCGCCGCCGCGGGGCAGCTGGGGCGCTTCCTCGCACTCAACGCTCAGTACGAGGAGGCAGCCCCGCACCTCGAGCATGCGCTGGCGCTCGCCGAGGCCCTCGACCTGCCGGAGGTGTTCGTGGAGGCCTGACGAGCAAAAGCGTTCTCTACACGAGGGGGAACCGGCTCGAGGAGGGCCGCATACTACTCGAGGGTTCGGTCGCGCGTGCGACCGCCGAAGATCTGCCGAGAGCCGCTGCGCGGGCGCTCAACAACCTCGCCGCGCTTCACGAGTCGAGCGACCGCTACGCCGAGGCAGTCGAGACCGTCCGTCGCGCTCTCGTGCATGCGCGACGCCTCGGCGACCGGGTCTGGGAGCTTCAGCTGATCGCGGGCTCGGTCAGCGCACTCGTACTGCTCGGCCGCTGGGACGAGGCCTTCGAGCTCGCAGCCGAGAGCGAGCGCCTTCCGGGCGGTGAGGAAGAAGTCGCCCTCGTCCACCTCGTCGAGATCGATTGCTGGCGCGGACGCCTGGACGACGCGAGGGCCCGGCTCGACCGCTACGCCGCGGGGCGTGACTCAGACGAGTTGGAAGCCCGTCTCTCGTACGCCCTCCACGAGGCAATGGTGCTACGGGCGGAGGGAAAGCCGCGGGTAGCGTTGGAGGCGCTGGAGCCGGTGCTGGTGAGTCGGGACAAGCTCGGCGTCAAGTCCCTGATCGTGAAGCTCGGTCTGGTCGAGGCGCTCGAGTGCGCCTTCGAGCTGGGCGAGACCGCGAAGCTCGAGGAGCTCCTCGGCATCGTCGACGCGCTCCGGCCCGGCGAACGACCGCCGCTGCTGGCCGCGCACGTCGCCCGAGTCCGGGCGCGGTCCGCCACGATCTCAGCCGAAGCCGAGGCCGGTTTCTCCCGGGCGCTGGAGCTGTTCCGCGAGCTCGACATGGTGTTCTGGCTCGCGGTCACGCAACTCGAGCACGGCGAATGGCTCATTCGAGAAGACCGCGGCCTGGAGGCGGAACCACTGTTCGCGGAGGCGCGTGCGACCTTCGAGCGGCTCGAAGCGAAGCCCTGGCTCGACCGGGTCTCCGCCGCCGAATCCCAGCAACCAGCCCGGGCTCTGGCCTGACGCCAGCTGTCGCTACACTGTGGGAAGCAAACCAAGAGCGGTATCGGTAGGCCCAGCGCTTTCCTTACCCGTTCGTTAGTAGGTAAGGGAGGTGTATTACATGGCAACTGGAACCGTCAAGTGGTTCAACGATGCGAAGGGTTACGGGTTCATCACTCCTGAGGATGGTGGCAAGGATCTCTTCGTGCATCACACCAATATCGCCGGCAACGGCTACAAGTCGCTCGCCGAGGGTGCCAAGGTCGAGTTCGAAGCCCGCGAGGGTACGAAGGGCCCCGAGGCAACCAACGTCACACCGGTCGGCGCGTAGAGCGCAGGCCCGCCGCGCGCCTGCCCCATCGGGCCGGCGCGCGGCCTTTTATTAGGAGGCACCGATAGCAGGCAAGGAAGAGAAGATCGAGATGGAGGGCGAGGTCCTCGAGGCCTTCCCGAACGGCCTGTTCAAGATCCAGCTCGAGAACGGCCACGAGACGCTCGGCTACACAGCCGGCAAGATGCGCCGCTTCCGGATCCGGGTCTACCCCGGAGACCGGATCAAGATCGAGCTCTCGCCGTATGACCTCACGCGCGGCCGGATCGTCTACCGCTACGGCTAGAATCCGCTGTTAGAGTCGAGCCTCTTCGCAAGGCGAAAAGGAGGTTCCGATGCAATTCCTCATCATCGGTCAACACCCGCCCGACCTGTGTCCGGCATCGAACGAGACGATTCGGGCACTCGCGCGAGAGGGCGGCAAAGAGATGCCCGCCCTGGCTGAGAAGCTGGGCGTCAAGATTCATGCCACCTACGTGCCGATGACGAACCACATGGTCGTCGTCGCTGTCGAGGCCGACAACATCGATCAGGTGCGGGAACTCACCTTCCAGGGCAGACTCAGCCAGTGGAACACGTGTGAGATCTATGCGACCTCGACCTTGGAGGAAGCCCTCATTCGCGTGGAGGAGCTGCCGACGATCTTCTAGTAGTCGGCGCCTCCAGTAGGCCGCAACCAGCATCGCGTTAGGCGCGGCTCGCGCAAGCCGCCGGTCAGCGGTGCCAGGATGCAATCCGTGATCAAGGGCATCGACGTCTCGAACCACCAGGACCGCGTCGACTGGTCGCGGGTCAAGGCGGACGGCATCTCCTTCGCCTACGTGAAGGCGAGCGAGGGGACGACCTTCGCCGACCCGAAGTACCAGGCGCACGTCACCGGCGCGACGGCGGCCGGGATCGCGACCGGCGCGTACCACTTCGCCCGCCCCGACACGAACACTGCCGACGTCCGCAAGGACGCCCGCGCCGAGGCCGACTGGTTCCTCTCGCTCGCACCCCCAGAGCGCGGCGACCTCCTCCCCGCCCTCGACCTCGAGACCGCAGGCCTTCCCGCCGCGCAGATGGTCGAATGGACCCGGGCCTGGCTCGACCGAGTCCGCGCACGGATCGGCGCGCGGCCCCTCCTGTACACATACCCCGCGTTCTGGTCGTCCCTCGGCGCCACGACCGCCTTCCGGAACTACCCGCTCTGGATCGCGAACTACGGAGTCTCCGAGCCGCAGCTCCCCGCCGGCTGGCGCCGGTATGCGATCTGGCAGTACACGGCTTCCGGATCGGTTGACGGCGTGCCGGGTCGCACCGATCTGAACCGGCTTGCCGACGGCGTCACGCTCGCCGACATCACCTACCGGCCGGGCAAGAGACCGCCCGTCCGGAAACAGAACCTCCCGGGCCCGGTCCCGAAGCCGGTCTGGTTCTGGCCGTGGCTGCGCTGGCGGCTCGGCGTCGGCGAGTTCGTCGGCCTCGCGATGAACGAACGCGTGCGCCCCGACGAGGCGCCGGCGGAGATCCCCGACTGGGCCTTTCAGTGCGTGGAGAAGCTCGCGAAGGAACGCGCGCGCTAGCGGAGATCCTTCGAGTAGGAGTCGGACTGGTGGACGACGTGCATGCCGGCCCGCTCGTAGAGGCGCGTGGCGCCGGTCGGGTTCTCGGAGTCGACGCCGAGGGCGCCGCGCGGCATTCCCCGACGCCGTAGCTCACGGAGGCTTTCGAGCAGAAGCGCCATCCCGAGCCCCCTCCGCCGCCACGGGCGGCGGACGCCGAGCACGCTCACCCAGCCCTCCCCCTCTCCCTCTCCCACGTAGCAGAGCGAGACACCCGCGATCTCGTCGCCGTCGCGCGCGATCAGCCAGAGCGAAGGGTCGAAGCTCTCGCGCTCGACCGTCCACGCGCGCCACTCCTCGTAGGCGTGCGGGACGAAGCCCCAGTGGTCCTGGAAGGCGTCCTCGCACGCGTCGAAGACCTCGCGCTCCTGGCCGGGTGCCATCGTCTCGCGCCGGATCCTCTCCGGCCAGACGGGCTCGGAAGGCTCGTCGGCGAGGTCGATCCCCATCTTCCAGAAGTGGCGGACGAGCTCGAAGCCGTGGCGCTCTAGCAGCGCTCTCGCGGCCTCGTTCGACGGCGCCGCGTCCTGGCTCAGCGTGACGGTCTCGCCCGCCGGGGCCTGCTCGGCGAGCTCTTGGGCGCGCGCCTCGATCCGCCGCAACAGCTCGGTTCCGATCCCGCGCCCGGTATGCGCGGGCGAGACGACCGCGAACGAGCGGATCCGGGTGATCGCCCGCAGGCGGACGACCCCGCTGGCGACGACGCGCCTTTCCCCGTCTTCGACGATCCATGCGTCGCGCTCGGGATCCATCAGCTGCCAGACGATGCCGATCTCCTCGCTCCGATCCTCCGCCTCGCCGTAGTCGACGAGCTCGGCCTCGCGGACGAGCTGGACGACGGGCTCGAGGTCGGCCGGAGTCGGCGGACGGAAGGTGTACTCGGCGGCGGCCATCTAGAGTGAGCCTAGATGGTCGAAGAAGCGCGCCTGGAACAAACCGAATCCGGCCTCACGCCCGCGGGCGAGGGCTGGTTTGTCCTCAATCTCGGAGACGCGACGCGCCTGACGACCGACTACTTCGGCGGCGGAATCCGGCTCGAAGGCGACGGCCCCGCCGAGTTTCGCGAGATCGGCATCAACGTCGACGTCCTGCAGCCCGGGGATCCCGCCTGCCTCTACCACCGCGAATCCGTCCAGGAGGACTTCCTCGTCCTCTCGGGCGAGTGCCTGCTGATCGTCGAGGGCCAGGAGCGGAAGCTGCGCGCGTGGGACTTCGTCCACTGCCCGCCGGGCGTGAACCACGTGTTCGTTGGCGCAGGCGACGGCCCCTGTTCCCTGCTCATGATCGGCGTGCGCAAGGAGGACGCGGAGATCGTCTACCCGGTAGACGAAGTGGCCACCCGACACGGCGCGAGCGCCGACGAGGAGACCGATTCGCCGAGAGAGGCCTACGCGAAGTACTCGCGCCCCGAGCCGGCCCGGCCGGACTGGGACGGCGTCCCCTGGGCCTAGCCGCAGCCGTTCCAGTTCAGGCTCAGAGTTGCCTCAATCTCGTCGCACCCACCCGCTAAGATATCCGAATGGCCGCTAATCAGATATCCAAGACATCGTTGCGCGTCGACCGAGAGAAGATCGCCGAGGCGCGAAACATTCTCGGAACGGAGACGATCGCCGACACCGTCGACGCGGCTCTGGACGAGGTGATCAACCTGGAACGTCGGCGGCGCGTCATGGAGCGAATCCGGCGGAGCAAGACCGGGGGAATCGGGCCTCCTCCGGAAGAGCTGCGCCGTCTCCGTGAGCCCTGACGATGCTGCGCTACCTGGCGGATACGAGCGCCTGGAACCGAAGCGCCCACTTTCAGGATCGCTGGTCGGAGCTGATCGAACAGAACGAGCTCGCGCTGTGTACCCCTGTGCGGCTCGAGCTCCTCTACTCGGCGCGAGGCCGGGCCGACTACCAGGCCCTGAAAGGTGACCTCGAGGGGCTCCCCCACTTCGCGATCGACGAGCGCGTGGAGCAGGCCGCGCTCCGCGGTCAGGCCGGGCTCGCGGCGCGAGGCCAACATCGCGGGCCGAAGCCGGTCGACCTTCTCATCGCCGCCGTCGCAGAGGTCTATGGGATGACGCTCCTCCACTACGACCGGCATTTCGAGGCGATCGTTCGCGTCACGGGACAGGAGGCGGAATGGGTCGCCCCGCCGGGGGGTCTCGATTAGAGGCCTGATGTGAAATTGGGCCGGGCCGGATGACGCCCCAGACACGGCGCCGGATCAGCACATTCGGTCGCGACGCGTAGCGCTGCTACGCCCCGCGACCGCCCGCACTGCCCGGCTTGGTCTGGAGCGCCCCCGGCTGCGGCCGAATTTCCCATCAACCCTCTATGGGGCGGATCGTCGAACCGCGAGGGGATCAGCAGCGGGCGCAGCCCCACGAGCAGCGACCGCTCGGCCACGCGCGCGGCCCGGTTCGCCGACCTCACGGAGGCGAAGGTCGCCCCGGCGAGCACGAGCGTCCCGCCGGCCGTCGCGAGCGCGGAGATCGTCGCCCAGTCGGCCACGGCCGGAGTTTATGGTCCTACGATCGTCGACCAAGGAGGATTCGATGTACGCGCGAGTTTCGACGTTCGAGGGAGTCAGCGAGATCTCGCCCGAGACGGCGAAGCGGATGGGAGAGGCAATCGGGCCACTGCTGAAAGGCCTTTCGGGCTAGCAGGGCGCGTTGAACCTGCTCGACCGGGAGGGCGGCAAGCTGATGTCGATCAACATGTTCGACACGGAGGAGAACATGAACGCGGCCGAGCCCGAGTTCGAGTCGATGCCGGAGAAGCTCGGCGGCATGAGAGAGCAGATGGGCGGCGAGCGGACGAAGATCGAGCGTTACGGGTCGTCGGGGAAGGGATCAACGAGTAGCCGGACCGACAGCGGGCTCGGTGCCGATGCCCGCCGCGTAAGAAGCTCGCTCCGAGGCGGCGAGTTCCTAGCCGTGAACCACAAGCGAAGGCGACCGAAGGAACGGCGCGCGGGCTGCCTGCTTTGCAAGCCGAGCAAGCTCGGCGTCCACAAGACCGCAGATCGGATGAAAGAGCGGCGCGGCTGGCAGCGGTACGAAGCGGCTGCCTAAATGTCGCCTCGGTGATGCGCTTTTACTTCCGCACAAGCGAATCGACAGGCGTCAGCGTCGGGCCACTCGGGCTCCTACTCCTCCTCCCCGTCTATGCAATGGTGGCAGCACTCTGGGTTGCGGCGCTGCTTGCCTACCTGCTGTTCAAGCTGATCGTCTTCGCCGCGCAGGAGATATCGCGAGCCCGCGCGGTTCGCGCCTGATTCAAAGTCGTCACAGTGCTACGACCGGCACTTCGACCTTGATCGCGCGCGCCACGGGCCAGGAGGCTGAACGGTTAGCGCGCCGCGGCAGCCTCGAAGGAGCTTCTACCTCCGGCCTCGCCTCGGGGCAATAGTCATTTCACCGAGCCGGCGAGCAAGCCTTGGACGAAGTACCGCTGGAATGCGAAGAAGACCGCCAATGGGAGCACGAGCGAGACGAACGAGGCGGGCGCAATGATCTCGATGCTCGAGCCGAACTCCGACAGCTGCGACAGGATGGCGACGGTGATCGGGCGTGTGTCACGGCCGAAGGTCAGCGCCACCAGCAGGTCGTTCCACGTCCAGAGGAACTGAAAGATTGCCAGCGAGGCGATTGCCGGCAGCCCGAGCGGAAGAATCAGCCGCAGGAAGATCCGCAGCTCGGAGGCGCCGTCGATCCGCGCCGACTCGAGCACGTCCTTCGGGATCCCGATGAAGAAGTTGCGCAGGAGGAAGATCGCGAACGGCAACCCGAAGGCGGTGTGGAACAGGATTAAGCCGAGCACGGTGTCGAACAGCCCGACGTCGTTGTAGAACGAGAAGATCGGGATCAGCGCCATCTGCAGCGGCACGACGAGCAGGCCGATGACGAGGATGAACAGCCAGTCGCGGCCGGGGAAGTCGAGCCAGGCGAACGCGTATGCGGCCAGAGCTGCGACCGAGATCGGAAGCACCGTGCCGCCGACCGCGATCTCAAGCGTCGTCAGCAGCGACGTCCGGAGCGACTCGTTGTGGTAGAGCTGGCTGTAGCTCTCGAGCGTCGCCAGGCTCGGCTTCGAGAAGACTTGCCACCAACCGCCGGCGCTGATGTGTGCCGGTGAGAGCAGCGACGTGAAGAAGAGCCCCAGGGTCGGCATGAGCCAGAGCAGGCCGATGACGACCAGGACGACGTGGACCGGCGCCTTGCCAAGCACCCGCAGGATCCTGGGCGTCAGGCCTTCTCGGACGGCGGGCGCGCCGACGCGCGCCTCTGCGACGGCCATTCCTCAGACCTCCCGCTTGAAGCGACGGATGTTGAGCGCCAGGACGGGCAGCACGAGCACGAACAGGAAGACCGCGATCGCCGAGCCGAGCCCGAAGTCGTTCACGCCGCTGAACGAGGTACGCCACATCGCGAGCGCGATCACGTTCGCGTCGTCCTGGCTCGAGCTGGGCGCGACCGAGATCACGATGTCGAACACCTTCAAGACGTTGATGAGCATCGTGATGAAGACAACGCTGAGAATCGGCCCCAGCAGCGGCACGGTCACGCGGCGGAACGTCTGCCACTCGGTCGCGCCGTCCGTCCGAGCCGCCTCCAGGACGTCCCGAGGGATCGCGGCCAGACCGGCGGCGATCACGACCATCGCGAACCCGGCCCAGACCCAGATGTAGGCCAGCATGACCGCGGGCGTGATCAGCTTTGCGCCGAGCCAGGAGATTCCGCCGAACGGCTTCGCGAACGTCTCGCCCGCGATCGCCACTGTGTAGCGGCCGGTCCCGAGGTCGTCGAAGGAGAACGTCCCGCCGTCACCGGTGCTCGCCGTCCCGACCTCCTTGCCGGCCGAGTCACGAAGCCGGACCTTCACACCAGGCAGACCTTGTTCCTGCTTCTCGACCTTCCCCGGCACGCCTCCGCCCGGCTTGAAGTCGCGCCAGACGACGCCCGTGATGCCATTGCGGACCGGCTGCGGCTTCACCGCCTGCTTCGCGCCCGGAGGGACGTCCCCCGGCGGGATCGCCGTCAGCCCGAGGAGGGCGACCTGGCCGGGCTCGAGCGGCTTCTTCAGCGTGAGCGTGTGCCCCGGTCTGCCCGTGAGCTGAGGCGTCGAGGGATCGGCCGTCGGAAGCGCGCCGGTCGGCTCGACAACGGCCTTGGCGGCAGCGATGCCGGCGTTGATCGTGCCCTGCTCGGGATCCTGGATGTACATGAGCCGCCAGATCACGCCCGCCGCGAGCAGCGAGATCGCCATCGGCATGAACACCGCCGTCTTGAACGCGACAGACCACCTGACGCGCTCCGTGAGAACGGCGAAGACGAGCCCGATCGCAGTCACGAGCGCCGGGACGACGGCCACCCACAGCGCGTTGTTCTTGATCGCGGTCACGAGCAGGTCGCTCGTGAACAGCTCCTTGTAGTTGTCGAACCAGACGAACTCGTCGCCGGCGCGACCGAAGAAGCTGCGTACGATCGTCCTGACGGCCGGGTAGACGACCCAGACGCCGAGGAAAACCGCCGCCGGGACGAGAAACGCCGCCGCGACGCCCCACCTCCGCGCGCGATCGCGCCCCGGACGCACGGCGGGGGGCGGAGCCTCCGTCGCGGGAGGCTCCGTCGTGATGCTCGCCCCGCTCAACGAGCTACCCGCCGTAGGCCTTGGCTGCCGCCGCCTCCAGCTTCGTCGCGATGCTGTTGACGTCCTTCGGGTCTTTCAAGAGGTCCTGGAACAGCTTCCACATGCCTTGGCCGGCCGTGCCGCCGAACGCCGCCGGCTGCAGGTCGGAGAGGTCGAAGCGCGCGACCTTCGCATTGGCGAGAGCGAGCGCCGCCCGTCGCGCGATGGGATCGCGGTATGCGCTCCCCTTGACGCGCTTGTTGGGCGACGAGAAGCCGCCCTGCTTCGCCCAGACGGTGGCTGCGCGCGCCGTGCCGAAGTACTTCATCAGAGCTCGGACCGCCGGCTTGTCCCTGAACATGACGACGGCGTCACCGCCGGCGACCACGTACGACCCCGTGCCTCGCTTGATCGCCGGCCACGCGAAGAAGTCGAAATCGATCTTCGGCTTCGCGCTCGTCGAGCCCGTGATGTCGCCCTGGACGAAGTCCCCCTCGAGCACCATCGCCGCCTTTGGATTCGCGCCGAAGACTTGCGTGACGGAATCGGCGTAGATCGTCTCGAGCGCGCCGGACGTCCCGCCGGCGATGTTGCCGGTGTCGCCGAAGATCTTAGCCATCGACTGCAGCGCCGATTTGACCGACGGATGCGTCCACTTGATCTTGTGGGTGGCGAGCTTGTCGTACAGCGCCGGCCCGGCCTGTCGGATGTAGATGTTCTCGAACAGGTCGGTGAGCGTCCAGCCGTCGCCTCCTCCGATCGAGTAAGCCTTGGTGCCCGACGCCTTCAGCGTCTTCGCGGCTTTGAGCAGGGCGTTGAACGTCTTCGGGTTCTTGACTCCCGCGTTCTTGAAGAGCTTGACGTTGTACCAGATGGTCGATTTGTTGGCGCCTTTGAGAAAGAGCCCGTACAGCTTCCCGTTGACGGTCCCGAGCTGGAGCCAACCGGACGACCAGTCGCGCTTGATCGTGTTGCGCATGAACGTGATCGGCTTGAGGGCCTTCTTCTTGATGAGCTCCTTCATGTAGCCGGGCTGCGGGATCAGCGCCATGTCGGGTGGATTGCCGCCGGCAACGGCGGTCGACAGGATCGTCGTCAGGTTGCGACCCGCCGAGGTGTACTTCGTCTCGACGTCTGGATAGAGCTTCTCGAAGTCGGCGAGAACCGCCTTGAACGCCTTCTGTCCTGCCCCCGTCGCCTCGGAGATGATCGAGACGGTTCCCGACACCTTCGCCGCAGCGTGCCCCTTGTTCGGCCCACCACCTGCGGCGCTGGCCGCGGCGAGGACCACTGCTGTCACCGCCGCCAAGGCGGCGTAGACGCGAATGCTGGTCATGCTTCTCCCTTCGGTTGATGGTCGTAGATCCCGAGGCCGGTCTCGGGATCGAAGAAGTGCAACGCGAGGGTGTCGACGGCGACGTCGATCGTCTCCCCCTCTTTCACCCGCGAGCCGGCGCCGAAGCGCGCCACGAGCGTGGTCTCCTGCCTGCGTTCCGCGATCTCCTCCACAACACGCTCGTCACCGATGTCCGCAGCGAGCTCGCGGACGTCTTCGGTGATGGCGGGGCGGGCTTGGACGGCGAGGTGGACCACGATCTCAGACCCTAGTCCTTCCCGGAGCTCGACATTTCCACGCAAGCGACGCTCTGGCGGCACTCCGTCGGAAAGTGCGGCGTCCTGGAGATGCTCAGGGCGGATGCCCACGACGACGTCTCGCCCGTCGTACTCCGCGAGCCGCGGTCTCGCGGCCAGCGTCTCGGGCCCGACCATCAATGTCTGGTCGCCGGTCGTCATGCGCACGCCGCCGTCGGCGCGATCGAGCCGGGCCTCGACCAGGTTCATCGCCGGGCTCCCGATGAAGCCGCCGACGAAGAGGTTGACCGGCCGGTCGTAGAGCTCTTCGGGAGGCGCGACCTGCTGCAGCTCGCCCTTTCGCATCACGGCGACGCGGTCGCCCATGGTCATCGCCTCGACCTGGTCGTGTGTGACGTAGATCGTCGTCACGTCGAGATCGCGCTGGAGTCGACTGATCTCAGCTCTCATCTGGACGCGCAGCTTCGCGTCGAGGTTCGAGAGCGGCTCGTCCATCAGGAAGACCTGCGGGTGGCGAACGATCGCTCGACCCATCGCGACGCGCTGTCGCTGGCCCCCGGAAAGCGCACGCGGCTTTCGGCCGAGAAAGTGCTCGAGTCCGAGGACGCGAGCGGCCTCCTGCACGCGTCGATCAACCTCGGCCTTCGGCATCTTCTTCACGCGGAGGCCGAAAGCCATGTTCTGGTACACGGACAGGTGCGGGTAGAGCGCATAGCTCTGGAAGACCATCGCGATGTCGCGATCCCGCGACGGCACGTGGTTGACCACCCGCTCGCCGATCCGGACGACGCCCTCGGAGATCTCCTCGAGCCCGGCGACCATGCGAAGCGCCGTCGTCTTGCCGCAGCCCGAGGGGCCGACGAGAACCATCAGCTCCCCGTCTTCGATCCCCAGGGCCATGCGCGAGACGGCGCGGGTCCCGTCGGGATAGATCTTGCTCACCTGTTCGAACGCGACTTCCGCCACGGTCTCCCCTTTGCAGGGCGGGAAGGATATGCGAGCGCCGGCCGCCCTGCTCAGCGGGAGGGCAGCCGCGTCCGCGAAAATACCGAGAGATGGGAGGGGACGTGATCCGGCGCCTACTGGAGCGGTCGATCGAGCGTTGGGCGCTCGAACGGGCCGTGCACGGCTACCAGAGCGGAGACCTGTCGCTGGGCCGCGCCGCCGAGGAAGCAGGAATCACGCAGTGGGAGCTGCTCGAGGCGATCCGCGCCTCCGGCATCGCGTATCCACTCGGGGGCCAGGACGTCGACGAGCGGCTGAGCGAGCTCTTCTCGGCGGGCTTCCACACCCGGCTGGAGTGGATGGGCACGACTGTCGAGACACTCGCAGACATACCGCCACGCCCCGGCGGCGTCGTGCTGGTCGGGATCAATCTCGCGCCGATTTCAGTCGCGGCGGGTCACTACTACCAGGGCAGGATCGGGAAGCGACTGTGGCGGCGACTCGAGCGCCTGGGGATGCTCGACAAGCCGCAGGCCGGAGCGGAGGATGAGGCGTTCGCGCGAGCCGGTCACGGCCTCACCGACCTCGTCAAGCGTCCCACCGTCTCGCCCAGGGAGCTGCTCGAGGAGGAGCTCGGTTCGGGATCGAGCAGCTGCGCTCGAAGGTCGCCGAATGGGATCCGCGCCTCATCCTCTTTGCCTTCGCCGAGCCGGCGCGCCGCCTGCTGGCCGATCGTGCAGTCCACCCCGGTCCAGGCCCATCCTTCGAAGAAATTCCGACGTTTCTCCTCTCGGGCCCGTATGCGGCCGCGACGGAGACCAAGCGGATCGACGAGCAACTCGAGCGGATGCTTGGAGAGCGGGTCGCGGAGCCCGTCGCGGACGGGGCTCGCACGCAGCGCGTGACCGCCAACGACCTGGCCCGCGGCCAGATTCGGCTCCCGCGTGACGCCAAGCGGTTCTTCCCGCCAAGCCGCGAGGATGCGGAAGTGATCGTGCGCGGGCGGCGGCTCGTCTGCAGCTACGACCCTCGGACCGGTCCTGATCGTGAGCGATCCGCCGTGCTCCGAATTGGCGCCGCGTTGCGAGACCTCGTTGCTGAGGACGAGATTCTCAAGGTCTTGCGAGGGCTCGCCGGGATCGTCCAGCTCGACTAGGCCGCGAGCCGCAGGTCGAGGACGCGCAGGGCCCCGAGCGAGCCCCCGAGGAGCAACGCAGCCACTCGAGCCCCGAGATCCCTGTTGCGCTCGAAGTCGGCGCATGCGCGGAGGATCGACTCGGACGCCTGCGGGTACCGCGCGGCCGGAATTTGGCTACCTAGCCGGGCGACGAGCCGGGCGAGCTGCTTGCGATGCCGCGGGGTGGTGAGCCGCCCGGCCTCTGCGGCGATGATCGCGCCGAAGGCATCGTCATCGAGAAGGGCGAGCGCATCGTCGACGACACGCGCCTCGTACGCGCTCCAGAGGTCGATGGGCTCGAGTGCAAGCGAGAGGGTTGTTGCCGGATCCATCTCCCCGGCCAGTTCGAGCAGCTCGAGCCTGCTTTCGTCGATCGGAAGTCTCTCATCGAGGCCGGCGATCACCGCACCGACGAGGAGGACAGGCTCGGCGAGCTCCCGGCCGCCAATCTCGTTACAGAGGGCGCTCCACACATGTGGAAAGTCCGCCTCGTGCTGCGCGAGAATGCGCTTCCGCTCGCGCCGCCCGATCGACCCGACGCCCGCCTCGAGGAGATCGCGCGTGAGCTCGGAGTCTTCGGGGACTCGGTCTGCCCAGCGATCGAAGCGTGAACAGTCCGGACGCAGGAGCGGGAACATGCTCGGCAGCACCATGATCTCCTCGAGCACGAGCTCATGGCGCCGCAGCTCGAGCTCTTGGTCGCGCGTCATTCCACAACAGAGCTTGTGCTTGCGCCCCGACCCGCACGGGCACGGTCCGTTTCGGGGAACTCGAGCGGTTGCCACGCGGGCAACCTAAAGCCCAGATCGGACGGCTCGCATCTGCCGCCCCGACATCGTAGAATCGCGCCGGGCGCGGATGCCGTGACCGACCGAAGAGCGGGGCGAAGGAGATGGAAGCCCCGCCGCGCGGATTTGGCCCCGAAGAGGGCCCACCGAAGTCGCTCTCCCTTGTCAGGCATCCGCGTCCGTTTCCCGCTCGTGGCGCTCGAGCCAGGCGGCTCCGCCCAGGAGCGCATCCTCAGCCGGGCGCTCCTCGAGGAAGCGCTCGAGCGCTTCGACGATGGGTTCGAGTTCTCGGAGCGACCTCCACACCGTTCTCGGAACAAACAGGACGCCGAAGTGCTCCGTCCCGCTCACGGAAGCCTCCCGAAGAAGGCCGGCGAAGCCCGTGTAGTCCTGCGTCACGACCGCGCGGCGCTCCACGCCCGCATGCGTGAAGAGCTCGCCGTCAGGCAGGCCACGGAGCTCTTCGTGCTCGGTTACGGCTGTGACGTCATATCCTCGACGGCGAAGTTCGGCCGCAACACGCCGCGGAAAATGCTCATCGAGCAGCAGTCTCAAGCCAGGGCGGACTGCTCTCGACGCCAGCGAGCCTCTTCCCGCTCGGCGAAGCGCCGGTCACGCTCGATCTCCGCGTCGATCTCCTGCTGGAAGTCGGCGTAATAGCTGAGAGCCGCCTTCACCCTCGAGAGAGGAAGGTCAAGTGACTCAGCAGTGCCCTCCGGCGACCCCGCCGCCTTCGCCGTCGCGACGACGTCGGCGATGTTCAAGCGCGTTCCCGCGAGCATCGCCCGCCGTCCGCCCGGCCGACTCATGAAGACGACGAACGGATGCGCGTCCGTTCGCAGTCCCTCCTCGAGATAGCGAGCAGCGAGAGCGCTCGCGGTCTCGCCGGTCTCGGAGGCTCGCTCCCCGAGTCGCTCGAGGGTCTCTTCGCCGAGACGGAACGAGCGGGTTCGTGTGGCCATGTGTTGCAGAGTAACACAGTGGTTCCGCGGAACCACCTCGCTTCACGCGGTTCCGCGGAACCGCGATCCGATCCGGTCACGACCGGCTCGAGCAGTTCGTGCAGACGCATCCCACATCCGGGGCAAATTCCTGTGCGGACGCTGTCCTACTCGCGCTCGGGCCCGATCAGGCGTTCCGGCGTGCCGCGCTCGCGGAGGAGGCGCGCTTTCTCGGGATCGCGTGGGCGCTCGCGTCGGTACGGCTCGACGAAGGCGCGGCGAATCCGAGCAGCGCGCCTCCGCCGCTCGTCGGAGCCACTGATCCAGTCGGCCAAGCAAATTGCCCGCACGTCGAGATTATGGCTCCAGCCGCAAGCGCTTGGAGATCTCGTGAAGCTCATAGGTCTCGATCCGGTCGCCGCTTTTTGCCCGCTGCGAGAGCCGCTCGAGCTCAACGAGCGCAGCCGAGAGTTGCTCGCTCTCAGCGCGCTGGACAAGCCGAGCTTGATCCAGTGCCTCGCTCGAGAGCAGCGTCATCGCTTGCTCGGCGACGTCTCGGTGTCCACCTGAAACGAACTGATGCAGCCGATCGATCAGGACGTCCTCCGGACTCAGGACGAGCACATGATCCCCGCTCGCTAGCTTGATCTCCGCGACCTCTTCGCCCTCTGAGGGAAAGCTCGCGGGAGCCTCGACGAACAATTCGTGCTCACGCAGCGTCCAGTGCCTCCCCTCCTTGGCAAATCCGGCTTCCGCAAGAAGCTCGTCCACGGCTGGTCCATGGGGCAAGTAGAGATCGATGTCCGCCGTCGTAAAGGCTCCGTCGGTCCAGAACTCAACAGCGAGTCCTCCAATGACGATCGCGCGCCATTCGATCCGCTGCACGAGCCGGTCGATCAGCGCCGCGACGGCAAGCTTGCGCTCCGTCTCGTTCTGGAGCGCGAGAGCGCGCTCGAGCTCCGCCCGCGGATCGTCCACACGTCGATGCTATGCCCGTCAGTTCAGCTGCGCGCAGGAGACAGGCCCCGTGCAGCGCGAAGCTCGAACTGAGCCGGGCGCCTTCTTCGTCCCGCGGAGAGTCGAGCCGGGCAGCTCCCACCGTTCTCGAGACGGCGGTTCCGCGGAACCGCGGTGGCTGCCCCGAGTCGAGCGCTACACGGTTCTGTTGTCTTACTGGGCAACGATAATGAGTAGGTGTGGACGAGCACCGATCCCGACGGGCGACGCGTGGTCCTCACGCGCGAGCGCCGGCTCCATATTCTCGAGCGGCACAAGGAGCTTCGGAGCAATCGACACCAGATCCTCGCCGGCATCGCTTTCCCGAACAAGCGACTCCCGGGTCCGACCGGCAGCTCGAGATCGCCGATCTCGGCGATCTCCTCGTAGCAGCCTAAACCTCTCGCGGGGATGGACGAAGCGACCTTCGAGGCAGCCCACGCCGAGGTCGTCGCCGGCTCGCGGTTACGCGACTCTTACGCTCACGGCGAGCGGCACTGGCGCGCCGTCGCGTTCGCAGGGCTCGAGTTGATCCCCGCCACCGTCGGCGCAGATCCGAATACCGTCCTTCTGTTCGCGCTCTTCCACGACGCGAGGCGCGAGAACGAGTGGGAAGATCCCGAACACGGCCTCCGCAGCGCCGAGCTCGGCTCGATTTCGGTTTCGAATCCCGGCTCCTCTACGTCGCCTACCGCGATCACACGAACGGGGAGCCGACCTTCGACCCGACGCTCGGCGTCTGCTTCGACGCCGATCGCCTGAATCTCTGGCGCGTCGGAATCACGCCGGACCGGCGGTACCTCTCGACGTCAGCAGCTCCCGAACTGATCGAGCGGGCGCGCGGGTTCCACGATTCCGCGCCGGAATGGTCGGATCTCATCAGGCGATACCTTGCGCAGTCTGTCAATTGTGCTATCAAATGTACACCCACTTCTGCTACGCTCATTTCCCATGCCGATCGTTGGGATTCGAGAGCTGGCCCGACGGGCGAGCTCTCTGCTCGAACAGGTCGAGCGAACGGGCGAGCGTATTCTCGTAACTCGTCACGGCCGGGCGGTCGCGCTGATCGTGCCTCTGGATTCGGAGGAGTTCGAGGATTTCGTGCTGGCAAACGCTCCGGAGTTCGTTCAGGCGATGGAGGAAGGCGATCGTGATCTGGCCGAGGGACGTACCCGACCGCTCCACGAAGTCCTCGCCGAGATCGACGAAGAGGTGGCCAAGCGCAAGACGCGCAAGCGCCGCGCCGCTACTTGAGCCGCGAAACCGCTCGGTCGAAGTCTTGCCGGGGGACGATTCGGACCACGAGGATTCCCTTATCCGCCGCGATCCCCCGGGCCCAAGCGCGATGAAGCTCGGAAAGTGTCATCGGCCTAAAGATGAGTCGGTAGTCGCCGACCCGAAGTCGCCGCCAGGGTGACCGGCCACGGAGAGGCTGAATGTCGAGGTTCTCCGGCCGAGGGTCTCGACCCAGATCGTCCAGTGCGCGTCCGATGTGGGCGCGGACGGCTGCCGACCTGATTTGCCGCAGGTCCCGCATGGCTCGCTTCGATAGCTCGACGTAGTTCACCTAAGAGCGCCGCTCCCGCGCTCTGACTACCTGTTGAAGGCGCACGACTCAGTCCCAAAGGAGTGACGAATCTCATGAAGGGCATCAGTCCGGCTCGAACACAACCTGATCTCCGTCGACGGCGAGCATGACGTCCACGCGATGCTCGAGCCATTCAATTCGCTGAAACGGCTTACGGCCCTTTACATCAGGTGCCAGCCGCGTAAGAGTTCGCACCGCCTGTGGCGACCTCTGAAGCGGTGTCAGATCTCGACCCCTACCAGCAGGCTGCCGTCGACCACGGCGACGGCCCCGCGATTGTTCTCGCCGGCCCCGGCTCCGGCAAGACGCGCGTCATCGTCGAGCGCGCTGCGCGCCTCCTCACCGACCCCGCCGACCCGCGCATCCTCGTCCTCACCTTCTCGCGCAAGGCCGCGGGCGAGCTCTCCGAGCGGATCGCCGCCCGCATCCGCCGCTCATACGCGACCTTCCCGGTCACAACCTTCCACGGCTTCGCCTACCGACTACTGGGGGAGGACGTCCGCGTCGCCCGCGTCGCGCAGCGGGAGCGTGCAATGCGCGAGGCGCTCGCCGCCCATGCCAACCTCGGCCTCTCCCCCACGCGCGGCCTCCTCCAGGAGGCGCTCGACTTCGCCTCCCTCTGCGACGAATACCTGACCGAGCCCGACCACGAGCTCGCCCCCGTCCGCCGCACCTACCTCGAGAGACTCGCCGCCTCGGGCCTCACCGACTACGGCGGCCTCCAGAGCCGCGCCGTCGAGTCGCTCGGGGACGAGGAGGCGCGCAGCGCCGTCGCCGCCCGCTACCGCCACATTCTCGTCGACGAGTACCAGGACACGAACGTCGCCCAGGAGCGCCTACTCGAACTGATCGGCCGCGACCACAGAAACGTCTTCTGCGTCGCCGACGAGGACCAGTCCATCTACGGCTTCCGCGGCGCCGAGATCGAGAACGCGCTCCGCTTCGAAGAGCGCTGGGAAGGCGCCACGACCTACGCGCTCCCGGTCAACTACCGCTCGACCGCGCGCATCGTCGAGGCCGCGCGCGACATCATTCGCCTGAACGTCGAGACCCACCGCGACAAGGAGCTCGAGCCCGCCAAGGACCGCCCGTCCAGGCTCGTCGGCCGCACCTTCCGCCATGCCTCTGAGGAGGCGGACTGGGTCGCGCGCGAGGTGGCGCGCCTCCGGCTGCAGGGGACAACGCTGGGCGAGGTCGCGATCCTCGCCCGCTCGCTCCGCGGGATCGGCCCTCGCCTCGCGTATGCCCTCCGCACCCATGGCATCCCGTTCTACGCGCCCCTCGCGGCACCGCTCCATCCGACCGTCGACGCGCTCGTCTCCCTGATCGAGCTCGCAGGCCCAGACCATTGGACACCCGAGCAGGAGGAGCAAGCGCTCGCCGGCCTCGCCTCGCCCCTGTTCGGGGCCGACCCACTCGAGTTGCGCCGCTTCCGCCGCACGGAACGGAAGGTCTACGGCGCCCTCCGCGATGACGGTTCCTTCGCGGCCTTCTTCGAGGCGCTCGCGATCGCAGGCCGCCAGAAGCACCCCGGCAACGCCGTCTACGCGCTCTGGGAGCGCCTCGCCTACTTCGCCGATCTGAGGGAGAGGACGGGCCGCGGCGCCGATCCGACCCCCGAGGACGTCGAGGAACTGGAGGCGGTGACGCAGCTCTCCGACGCGGCGAACGAATTCGACGGCGACATCCAGGCCTTCCCCGCCGCCTTCCGCGCGGGCGAGCTCGCCGACGAGGACTGGCTGCCGAGCCGCTCGAGCCTGCCCGCAGACGCCGTTGCCCTGCTCACAGTCCACCAGGCGAAGGGGCTCGAGTGGGACGCCGTCTTCGTCTGCGACCTCGTCGAGGGCCGATTCCCAGCCCTCACGCGCTCCGAGCACTCCCTGTTCGAGCGGGCAGCCTTCGACGGCGCCGCCCGCGACGACGCCGCCCGCGCGCGCCGCGTGCTCGAGGAGGAGCGCCGCCTCTTCTACGTCGCCCTCACCCGCGCGCGCACCGGCGTGACCCTGACCGCGACCGAGGAGACGGGCCAGACCGGCCGCGCCCTCTCCCGCTTCTACCTGGAGGCCGAGCGATTCCTGACCGCCCCCGACGACGCCGACCGCTTCGTCTCCGCCGAGGAGGCGCGGATCGCCCTTCGGCGCGCGGGAGGCGGCGAGCCGGGCTGGCGCGAGCTCCCCGAGTCGGCGAATGCGAACGCAATGCTTCCGAGCGGTGGCCTGAGGACGTCGGCCTCCTCGATCACTCCGTACGAGAACTGCCCGCTCCAGTTCTACTTCGGCTCCCTGCTCGAGCTCGTCCGCCCGCGGGGGCCGAACCTCGTTCTCGGCGGCGTCCTCCACGACGTCCTCGAGGCTTTCCACGACCCGGAGAAGGGTGAGCCGCAGACGCGCGAGCGCCTGCTCGAGCTCGCCGACGAGCGCTGGCGCCCGGTGGAGCCGAAGGCGCTCGAGTCGGAGTTCCGCCGCCGGCTCCAGCGCATGCTCGAGCGCTACTGGGAACTCGAGGTCGCGCCGGGCCTGGACTACGACGTGCTCTCGGTCGAGCGCCGCTTCGCCTTCGAGCTGGATGCCTCGACGGTCGCCGGCCGGATCGACCGGATCGACCGCCTCCGCGACGACCGGCTCCGCCTCGTCGACTACAAGAGCTCGAAGCACGCCATGACGCAGGCAGAGGCGGTGGAGGACCTCCAGCTCGCCCTCTACGCGCTCGCCGTGCTCGAGGACCCTGAGCTGCGCGAGCTCGGCGAGGTCGCACGGCTGGAGTACGTGTACCCGGACGAGCAGCCCGCCTACGGGCGGGTGAAGACACGCGGCCGCGATGTCGACCCGGCGCTCCGCGAGACGACCCGCGAACGCCTGCGCAGCCTGATCGCACGGGTCGCGGCCGAGCAGTTCGACTACTCACCCGAGGCCGACTGCGACTACTGCGACTTCAAGACCATCTGCCCCCGCCACCACGGAGACGTGCCGGTATGAGACCGACCGAGGAGCAGGAGAAGATCCTGGCTGGCCTCTCAGGTGGGCTGCGAATCGCCGCCGGAGCCGGGACCGGCAAGACCGACACGCTCCGGCTCGCGATCGTCGAGCTGATCGGCCGCTCCGTCCGTCCTTCGGAGATCCTGTGCCTAACCTTCACCGTCGAGGCGACCGAGGAGATGCGGCGCCGCGTGCTCGACGAGTTCCGCGACCGTCCCGACGTCGACGCCGACGAGATCGCCGTCCAGACCTACCACGCCTTCGCCGCCGGCATCCTGCGCGAACACGCCCTGCTCGCAGGGCTCGACGTCGATCCCGTGCTGCTCGACGACGCCCGCGAGTGGCAGCTGCTGAACGAGGCGCTCGAGCGGGTCGCGTTCACGACGCTCGAGATGAAGTGGCTCCCCTACTTCTTGCCCCACCTGAAGGGCCTGCACGACGAGATGCAGCGCCACCTGGTCACGATCTCCGAGCTGCGGGAGTGGTGCAAGACGCGCCTTCCCGACGAGACCTGCCAGGAGCGACTGGAGGCGCTGGACGCGATCCGCGCCTACGCGGAGCTGAAGCGGGAGCGGAACGCAATCGACTACGGCGACCAGATCGGGCTCGCCGTCTGGCTACTTCAGCGGCGGACCGAGATCCTCGAGCGACTGCGGAAGCGCTACCGCTACGTCTTCCTCGACGAGTATCAGGACACCGACGTGGCGCAACGCGAACTGGTCAAGCTGATCGGGACGGGCGCCGAGCTCGTCTGTGCCGTCGGCGACGTCGATCAGGGCATCTTCGGCTGGCGCGGCGCGACCATCTTCAACATGGCCGGGTTCGAGCGCGATTTTCCCGGCGCGCGCACGGAGACGCTCTCGGTCAACTTCCGCTCCCGCCAGCAGATTCTCGACCTCGCCAATGCCCTGATCGAGCCGTTCCAGCTCGAGGAGTGGGAGCGGAAGCCGCTCCAAGCAGCCGATCGGAACGGAGAGGCGGAGATCGAGGGTTTCGTCGCACGTCACGAGCTCGAGGAAGCCGCGGGGGTCGCCGATCGGATTGCGACGGCCGGCGAGCCGTGGAACCGCTATGCAGTCCTCGTCCGCAAGCGCGACCAGCTCGACCCGATCTACCGCGCGCTCCTCGAGCGGGGAGTGCCGGCCGAGGTGGACACGCTCGGCGGTTTTTGGGCGAGGCCGGAGATCGTCGACGTCTCGGCCTGGCTGCACCTGCTCGCCGATCCCGGCGACAACATCGCGCTCGCGCGCATCCTCCTCGGCCCGGCGTACCGGCTCGGCCGGCGCGACCTCTTCTTCCTCGCCACGCGCGCGAAGAGCGAGAACCGGGGGCGCCGGCGCCGCTTCGGCGACCGGATCCTGCTTCCGTACTCGATCGTCGACGCGATCGTCTCATCCGGCGAGATCGCCGAGCTCTCCGAGGAGGCGAGCCGGCGGGTGGGCGAGTTCCGGGCGGCGTGGCGCGAGCTGGCCGGGATCGCCGGAGGAGTCTCGCTGTCCGATCTCGTCGGCGAGATCGCCCGCGTGACGGGGCTCGCGCACGAGCTCGCCTCATCTCCCGGTCCGGATGCCGTCCTCGCGCTTCGCCACCTGGCCAAGCTGCGCGATCTCGCCGCCGGGTTCGAGCCGGTCGCGGGCTCGCGCGATCTCGAGGGCTTCGTCACCTACCTCGACTCGATCGGCGACTCGCCGCAGGACGACGACGAGCTCCGGCCCGCCGAGGAGAACGCCGTTCGGCTGATGACGATCCACCGGGCCAAGGGCCTCGAGTGGGACGTGGTCTTCATCCCCGGCCTCGCCAAAGGCGTGATGCCGAGCGAGCACTGGAGCGAGAGCCCGGCCGACAAATGGTGGCGGCTGCCGTTCGCGCTGCGCGGCGACAGCGACTTCCTCGGACCGGAGACGAAGGAGGAGCTCGAGCGGCTGAAGGAAGAGGAGGAGCGGCGGCTGATGTATGTCGCGGTCACGCGCGCGAAGCGCCGGCTCGTCTTGTCGCGCGCCTGGTACTACTGGGACACGAAGGGCGGCCGCGAGCCGTCGATCTTCTGGGAGGAGGCGCTCGCGACTGGCCTCGTGCCGGTGACCGGCTTCGTCGAGCAACCGGAGAAGAGCCCGCATCCGGAGGGCAGCGTCGCGGCTGTGCGGCCGCGGGTCGTGGTGCCTCCGCCCCCGCTCGATCGGGCAGAGATCGCCCGCATCGAGCCCGAACTGCGCACCCTCGAGGCTGTCGAGGCGAAGCGCCCGCGGGCCGCACCCTGGCGCGTACCGTCAACGATCTCGGTGACGGCGCTGCTGACGTTCATGCGCGACGAAGAGGAGTTCTACTGGCGCTATGTGCGCCGCGTCCCCTCGCCGCCCGCGCCGGCCGCCCAGCTCGGGATCGAGCTGCATCGCCGGATCGAGCAGCACGCGCGGGGGGGAGTGGTGATCGGCCCGTCGGCGGAAGAAGAGGAGCCGTACGACCTCGACCCGGGCGAGCGCCGCGGCGACGGCAAGGCGGTGAGCGCCGATGAGATGTGGCAAAACTTCCTATCGAGCCGCTTCGCGAAGATAACGCCGCTCATGACGGAGCAGCCGTTCACGCTCTACATCGGGGAGGGCCTGTCAGTAACAGGCCGCATCGATGCGATCTTCGAGCACGATGACGGGACGTGGGAGGTCGTCGACTATAAGACCGGGATGCGCGAGCCAGAACCGCTGCAGCTCGCGATCTATGCGAAGGCAGTCAAGGAGATCTGGAACCGTACCGCGCAGGCGCGTTGGTTCCTCCTCCGTGACGGCTGGGAGAAGGAAGCGGGCCCGGTCTCCCTCGACCCGAACCTACCCGCCGCAGCCCACGGGTTGGGCTCCTTTGCAGCGCAAACCTCATCGCGTTAACGACGCGGCGGCCTGATCGTCTGCGCACACGCGGTTCGCACCATCCGACTGGATCGTCATCCTGTTTCGTGGAGGAGTGCCGCAACGCACGTGGAGAGGAGGCGACGTGTTCGAGGTAAGGATGGATTACGAGATCGATGGGCGGAAGGTCAGCCGCAAGGAGTGGGAGAACGACTTGGAGAGCACGGCCACGGAACAGATTCGAGATGACGTCGAGCGCCGCATCGAGGGGATCCGCTGCCCGGCGCACGGCAAGACAGCTGAGGTACAGATGATGACGACGAGGGGACAGCTCGAGTTCTCCGTCTCTGGCTGCTGTAACGACCTCGTGGAGCGCGTAAAGAGTGCGCTTCAGTAGACCCAAGAAGCTGCACTTCCTGTCATGACAAGCTGGGACGACCGGATCACCGACCACGGGATTCACTCAACGTTCGCTGATCTTCAGCGAGAACTCGATGACGCAGGTGCGGGGTTAGGGGACGCCGATGAGCTCGAAGCCCTCACTCGGTTGCAGCGAATCATTGCGCTCGCCGTGTCTTCGCTCGACGCATCGGACACCGAACTCGTCCCTCCTGCGCTTCTAGATCGAATGGACAGCGCCGCTCACGCGATTCTGAACGAGATCAGCAACTTCCGCAGCAACGGAAATGCGGCCCATCTCGATGCCGCGAACGTTCAGGCAGATGGCTTCTTAGAGCAGGAGGCTGCGTTGCCTGTTGTCTCAACCGTCGAAGGGGCCGACGAGGTTCGAGAGGCAGTGGCTTCCGCCCGGCGATCGATGGGTCAGCACCTTCGCCGTGTAGAGGAGCAGGCAGGAGCGGTTCGGGAGGAGCTGACCGGTCTAAAGGAGAGCATTGAGGGAGCAAGAGCCGAGATCGATCAGCAGAAGGCGCGGTTAGACACCGCAATCGCCGACTACCAGGCGCAGTTCTCGTCTGCGCAAGATGAACGCTCGCGGACGTTTGAACAGGCCGCCGCAGAGCATCGTGCCGCGTTCGGAGAAGCCATCTCGCGGGTGCAGCAGGAAGGTGAGACGGCCACGAGCCAAGCACGCTCGCGCTTCGATGAAATCTCGAGGTCGCTAGAAGAAGAGGGTCGCACGCGCCTAGACGATCTCGACAACCTGAAGGAGCAGGCGGTGCGCGTAGTGAGCGTCATTGGGAGTACCGGCGTTACTGGCAACTACCAGCGCGTAGCGAATGAGGAGAAGCGGATCGCGGATCTCTGGCGATACGGAGCAGTCGTAGCCTTTACGGCTGCTGCAGTCGGCAACGGTTTTGTCCTCATCTTCGAGTTCGTCTACAGATTGGGCATCACTGCTCTCCTTGCGGCAAGACTCTCAATCTCGATTCCGCTTCTGGCTCTAGCGGGGTACGCCGTGGCAGAATCTCGTTACCATCGCCACCGCGAGGGCTCAAACCGACAGGTAGAACTTCAGCTTGCGTCCCTCGATCCGTACATTGCCGAGTTCCCCGAGGTAGCGAAGCACAAAGTCAAAGAGGAAGCCGTGAACCGATTCTTTCCCGGCCTTGCTACAGAGCCGACGCACACCGCAGACACTGAGTGATCGGAGGGGCCAGCGGAAGCTTTCTCGCCCTGGTTGCCCTCCCACGCATCCGTTCGTCATCGGCCGGCCGGGTGCCGGTCCGAACCCATTCACCCTCGGCGCCGTGCTCGCGCAGAGCCTACGCGGTCACCAAAGCTGGCTCGGCGGCTCCCTCGAGCACCCATTCAACTACCAGACCCCTTTCGTGAAGGAGCTGCATCGCGGTGGCGTCATCGTCCTTAGTCAAGCGCTTCGAGATGTCCTGATCGGCTGTGTCGGGGGCATCCCAAACGCTATGGGAAAAGATGCGATGGACGAAGCGTCGGATCACCTTGAACTGGTCATCATTGATCTCGCGATATAGAACTCGTTCGATCTCATCTGGACCCATCAGATAGAGCTGCAGATAAGCGTTCAGCACATCCCGCAGGATCCGTACCCAGGCACGAACAGCTCCTGCTGAGAAGATCCGCTCGGTTCGCTTGTGCATTGCATCGTTCGCATCTGGATTCCATCGTCCGATGAGCCCCTCTTCGGAGATAATGCTCATCAGCTGAACGAGATTCTGCTGCTCCTCTTCCCTGTGGTCATCGTCGCTCTGGAACTCTGCCTTGCTCGGAATAGGCGAAAGAAGGTGACGGAAGAGCGTCTTCTGAATACGGTTATACGTCAGCGGCTCTGTTCGTGTTCGCGTCTTCTCGCTTATGAATTGGCGTAGCTTGTTATTGTCGTCTCGGATGATACCGTAGTGGATCGCATGCGCGACCTGCTTTCGGGCGGCAGCGATCGAAATACCCTTCTCTCGAACCAGGTACTCGACAAAGGCGGCCTCCGACTTCAATCCATCAAGCGTGAGGAAATGTTCCCAGTCCTCCCCAAAGATGGCTGCGTACTTCCTCATAAGCTCGGCCGTATAGAACGCCATTTGTCGGAACGACTGGTGCGCTTCGAGATTCGTCTCCCTCAACGTCGCTGGATCAGGGTCGAGATATATCTTGCACTCGACGCTGTCTCTGCCCGCCCAGATTTGGGCCGCAGCTTTATGCTGTCCATCAAACAGCAATAGTTTCTCATCTTCGTCGAACCGACAAATTGAAGGAGCTAGCTGGGTATTGCGCCGGAAGTGCCGATAGAGACCCCACAGAGCCTGGTCGCGGAGCGGCCTCGGTTGAAGCTCGGCGTCATTACGCAGATAGCGAACCGGTATGAGAGCATAGAAGTAATGCCATCCAGTGACCGGACACGTATAGACAGTGAAGCCAGCCGGGCCGCTATCGAAAAAGAGCTTGACAGTTCCATCGGCCAGTTCATAGGAAAGGACTTCGCCGACCGACTCTCCTCTTTCCATAATCACGTCATCTAGGTACCGGGCTCTATTCGCCTCGAAAAAACGTCGAAGCTGAAGGTAGTCGCGGTACTCATCAAGCGACATCGTTCCCTTCTGACGGTTGTGCTTTCGGCAAACAGCAGCCATGTTCTGAATGGTCGTCCGGCCTTTCCCAGCGCGGGGAACGATGTGATCGAACTCGATTTCCTCATCCTCACTAAACGGGTGACCATCGATAAAACATCGCCTCCCATCTCGCTCAAGGATCTGTGCCTTCTCCGTTTCCGTCAACGTGTCTGCTGCCATCACCCCTCCTAGAGCCTCTCCTCCGTCAACGTTTCGCAAAGAGCGTCGACGATTGTTCCTGGACAGATCAGCGTACTCAAGGCGCGCTCGGTTCCGTGCGAATGCTTTCGGCGATGGCGGCGAACTCGGACAGCGCTGCCTGAAGGTCGTCGACGATCTCCTGAGCGATCACCTCGGGCGGCGGCAGATTCTCTACGTCCTCCAACGAGTCGTCGCGCAGCCACGTGATATCGAGGCTCACCTTGTCGCGCTGAAGCAACTCCTCGTAGGTGAAGCGGCGGAACCGCTCGCTCTCCTCACGCTCACCGCGTGCCTGCGGCTTGTAAACGGCGACGAAGTCGTCGAGGTGCTCGCGCCGCAGGGGATTCTGTTTCAGGGTGAAGTGCTGGTTCGTGCGTAGGTCATAGATCCACAGCTCCTTCGTCCACGGCGTCTCACTCGCCGGTTTGCGGTCGAAGAAGAGCACGTTTGCCTTTACTCCCTGCGCGTAGAAGACGCCGGTAGGCAAGCGCAGCAGCGTATGAACCTCGCATTCGTGCAACAGCTTGCGCCGGATCGTCTCGCCCGCGCCGCCCTCGAACAGGACGTTGTCGGGCACGACGATCGCGGCACGGCCGCCGGGACGCACAAGCGTCTTCACGTGCTGGACGAAATTGAGCTGCTTGTTCGAGGTGGAGGCCCAGAAGTCGTCGCGTACAACGACGAGGTCCTCGCGCTCCGCCTCGCCCTCCTCGTTCACGAATGTGATCGACGACTTGCGGCCAAACGGTGGATTCGTGAGCACCATGTCGAAGCGCTCGCCCGGATCCGCCTTGAGCGCATCGTCGACGACGATCGGGCTCGGCGCGTCCTCAGAACCGATGCCGTGCAGGAGCAGATTCATCACGCAAAGGCGCGCAGTGTTGTCGACGATTTCCCAGCCCTTGAGCGCGTGGAAACGCAGATGCTCCCGTTGCTCGGGGTCGAGGAACTGCGAGCTCTTGACGACCCACTCGTGAGCGAGAAGCAGGAAGCCGCCGGTCCCGCAGGCCGGGTCGCAGATCGTCATCGCGGGCTCGGGCCGCATGACGTCGACGATGCCGCGGATGAGCGCGCGGGGCGTGAAGTACTGGCCGGCACCTGACTTCAGGTCCTCGGCGTTCCGCTCGAGCAGCCCTTCGTAGGCGGCTCCCTTCACGTCCACGTCGAGCGTCATCCACTTCTCGCGATCGATCAGGTCGACGATGAGCCGGCGGAGCTTCGCCGGATCCTGAATCCGGTTCTGCGCCTTCCGGAAGACGACGCCGAGCATGCCCGGCTTCTGGCCGAGCTCGCGCAGGAGCTGGATGTAGTGGAGCTCGAGCTCGTCGCCGTCCAGCGCGAGCAGGCTCGGCCAGTCGAGGCCGTCAGGCATGAACGGATCGCGCTTGAACGGCGGCTTCGTCAGCTCGTCCGCCATCTTCAGGAACAGCAGATAGGTCAGCTGTTCGAGGTAGTCGCCATAGGAGAGTCCGTCGTCGCGTAGGACGTTGCAGTAGTTCCACAGCCGCTGAACCAGGCCGTTTTCGCTACTCATCGGCACCGAGGCGGTTGCGCCCCCACTTGGAATGGGCACAATGTGGCGTGCAGGCGTCGACCGCAGGGTCCATGGCCTGCCTTAACTCCGCCCTTCTTGGCTGAGTTCCTTGAGGATCGCGCGGATCTGGCGCTCCAAGGGGGAGAGCTCATCCCGGATGACTCTCCAGACGATGTCAAGCCGTACGCGGTCGTACCCGTGCGCGACGACGTTTCGCATCCCGTTCACTGCTCGCCAGGGAACCTCTGGATGCCGCGCCTTCAACTCATCGGAGACCCTGCTCGCAGCCTCTCCGATGATCTCGAGCCAACGGACGGTCGCCGCCTGCCGGACGATGTCGTTGCGTAGCATCTCTTCGTCCTCGGCCCCGTGTTCCCGTATCAGCTCGATCATCCCGACGAGATCAAGTAGCGCGTCCTCGTCTCGGCTCACAGCGGGACTACTTCTGCCTCGACCTGCTCGCGAAGACGGGGCTTGATCTCCGTCCCGACGTCGATTTCGCAGCCGATCAGGTCTCGAAGATCTGCGTAGAAAGCTCCGAGGTCGAGCAGGCTGCGATCCTCGTCGACATCGACGAGGAAATCGACGTCACTCCCTTCCCTGGCCTCACCGCGTGCGACGGATCCGTAGATGCGGATGTCGAACACGCCGTAACGCGCGGCGATCTCCAAGATCTCGCCCCGCCGCGCGCGGAGCTCGTCGAGGCTCGGCGGCCTGCGCGTCGTCGTCTCGGTCATGATGCCTCCATGGTCGCACCGCGGCGCGGACGGCGGCCAGTCTCGGCTTCGGTCCTGGCCCGCTCGGCCGCGATGCGCTCGAGCAGCACGCTCGCGGGCTCGTCGTTCGGATCGTGTGGGACGAGGTCGCCGCGGAATGCGCGGGCGAGGATGGCACGGCGAAGAGAGTCGGCACGTGCCTTCGCTGCAGCGACTTCAGACGCAATCCGATCGACTCGTGCTAGTTGCGTCTCGATCTGCTCACGGACGCGCCGTTGCTCCGGGAATGGAGGCAATGGAATGGACAGCCCTGCGATCGCACGGAGATTGAGGTTGTACTGACCCGCCGTGCTTGCGGCTCGCATCTCGATCTCATCACGCACCTGGCGGGTGGATAGCGCCAGTGCTGCGAATGCCGGATCGACGCGCGCCCGATCGAGTCGCACCCGGATTAGGTACGACGCAAACCCCAGCCCGACCTCGTCGCTTCCGACGACCGCGACGCGTCCGATCAGGTCCCGGCTTCCGTTCGTGCGGATGAAGAGCAAGTCTCCGTCTTCAACAGCTCCGACATCGGCGGCAGGATCTACAGCGCGCTTCAGGTCCTGCGTATCGACCCGGCGATCTCGGATGTTCGGTATTCGGAGAACCGGAGGGCCGTCAGCCTCATACGCGCACTTGGTCGAGGTGCCGTAGCGGGCATGGACGGTGAGATCGTCGAGCGGCACTGGGGTAGCACCGTTTCGGAATATTAGGAGACCATCAGAGAGAGCGCGCATGCGGTCTGAGGCGTCATCCAGCGAAGCTGTGGCGGCGTCAAGCCGCGAGAGCTGCTCCTCGATCGCCGCCACGATCCGCCGCTGCTCCGCAAGCGGGGGAAGCGGCAGCGGAATCTCCTTGATCGTCTCGGACGAGAGGTGCTTGACGGTGATTGATGATGTCCAGCTATGGATTGCGTCGAGGTAACCGGGAAGGGCGTACAGCAAGAAGGCTTCGTCGTAGAAACTCTGATACCGCACCGTGACCGTGCAGACACGCTGGTTGAGGAGGGCGGGTGGCCCGCTCCATCGCGCGGCGCGGAAGTCGCCGTCCATCCCCACAACGATCGACCCTGGATTCACGACGTACCGCGGGTCGTAGTCGCCCGCGTATCGGATTTGCGTCGTCGCCGAGCCCACGTCTCGAATGCGCAGCAGCGGAATACCTCCGTCGTGGCCGAACTGGGTCGACTTGAACGCGAAGCCGTTCAGCACCTCCGCCACAACGCCGAGACGAACGCGCTCCCACGACTCGTGCTTCGCGAGGAGAGGCGATTTCGACGACTGCACGATTTCGTCCGGGTGAACTCGAAGGGTCACGCCGACAGCACCTCGGCCAGCTCCTCGAGTAGCGGATCAAGCTCCTCCCCGAACAACTCGACCGCCTTGCCGAGGCCGCCGCGCTCGGCGAAGGGCGCGTACTCGAAGTCCTCTCGCCTCACTCCGAGCGACGAGGCGACCGTGTCGCGAATACGCTCGAGCCAGACGAGCTGCTCAGGAGTGAAGTCGCGTCCGAGGTTCTCCTGCTGGAGCAGCCACGCGTGGTAGCGCTCTGCTACGCGCTCGGGGAACGGGACGAGCTCGTCGTCCTCGTGCAGCGCGAACCGAACGAGCGTCACGAGGTCCGTCAACACGCGCCGGCCCGAACCGCGCACCTTCGAGCCGTCCAGCGCTCCGTACGCAGCCCACAGCTTGTCGGGCGTCCACTGTCGAGGAGGTTTGGAGATTGCGTCCGCCAGCTCTTTGACCTCGGCAAACGTGAGCCTCTCACGGTGCGGACGTGAGTACAAGATTTGCAGCGCGGTGATTTCGTCCTTGTTCTCGTCGATGAAGCGCTCGAACGACTCCACGGTTTCGGCGCGCGGTCTGCCCCAGCCCTCGAGTAATCGGCCTCGATCAACTTATCGGCCGAGACCTCGTCGATCATCTGCTCCTGCTGGCGGCGCAGCTCGACCAGGCGCTCGCGCAGCTCTGGTCTCGTCGCGAGCGGCGCGACGGCCTCGTCCAGAAGGCTTCGTGTCGCCGCCGCGATCTCATCGATGTCCGGCTCGTCCTTGCCTGATGCCTCTCGCGCTGCCTCGAGCTGACGGTCGGGATCCACAGCCTCGACCATCCCGCGAACGAGGTCGTGGACGCTTACCCCAGCGAGTTGCTCCAGCTCGACCCGCTCCTCATCGGTCATCCGCCGTTCGAGCCGAGCAATGCGACCGGCGACTGTCGAGATCGCGTCGGGATCGCGAGCGCCAAAAGAAATCCGCCGAAGCAGCTTCTCGAGCGGCACCGTCGGCTCGCGGTCGAGCGGCTGCGTGTCGACGAGATCCGTCTCGGTCACTCCCACAGCATCCACGAGGACGTATCGATCTTTTGACGCGTTGGGCGTCACCGTCTGGAGCTCGTCGTCGGATATGACGCGCACGCCGCGTCCCTTCATCTGCTCGAAGTAGGTCCGGCTCTTGACCGAGCGCATGAAGAAGACGCACTCGAGTGGCCGCACATCGGTCCCGGTCGCGATCATGTCTACCGTCACGGCGATCCGCGGGTTGTACGAGTTCCGGAACGACTTGATTAGCTCGTCCGCCTTCCGACCGGTCGCCTTGTACGTGATCTTCGCGGCGAAGTCGTCGCCTTTGCCAAACACCTCGCGCACGAGTTGGACGATGTCGTCGGCATGCGAGTCGTCCTTGGCGAAGATCAGCGTCTTCGGCACCTCCTTGCGGCCGGGAAAAATCTCGGTGGGCAGGCGATCGCGGAATGTCTCGAGGACTGTGCGGATCTGGTCCTTGGCAACGACGGCGCGATCGAGCACCTCCGCGCCGTACGTGACCTCGTCGTCGAGCTGCTGCCAACGTCGCGCCCGGGTCTTGCGCTCCCGGAACTGCGTAACGATGCCCGCCTCGACGGTGCTGCCGGCTTCGGTGATCTTGGTTCGGATCCGGTAGACGTCGAAATCGACGTTGACGGCGTCCGCGACGGCCTGCTCGTGCGTGTACTCCATGACGAGGTTCTGGTTGAAGAACCCAAGCGCCTGCTTATTGGGCGTCGCCGTCAGTCCGATCTCGAAGGCGTCGAAGTAGTCGAGAACCTGGCGCCAGACGCCGAAGATCGAGCGGTGGCACTCATCAACGATGACGACGTCGAACGTCTCCGGAGGGACGTCCGGGTTGTACTGGACTTCGACCGGAGTGGTCGGGACGTCGTACGCGGACACTTCGTCGAGCTCCTCGGGTAGCTCCTCGCCACGCAGAGTCGAGTACAGGCGCTGGATCGTCGAGATGGTGACGCGAGCCACCGGGTCGATCCTGTTCGACGCGAGGTGCTGGACGTTGTAGAGCTCGGTGAACTTTCGGTTGGAGTCCGGAACCGCGAAGCCCTGGAACTCCTTCAGCGTCTGGCGGCCGAGGTTCGCGCGGTCGACCAGGAAGAGGATCCGGCACGCGTCGCCGTACTTGACGAGGCGGTACGCGATATTGGCGGCGGCAAACGTCTTGCCCGCGCCGGTCGCCATCTGGATGAGCGCGCGCGGGCGGTTTGTGGCGAGGGACTCCTCGAGGCTGCTGATCGCGCGCGCCTGCGCCGGCCAGAGGCTCGTCTCGTCGAGCTTGGGCAGCCGCTGGAGCCGATGGCGCAGTGTCGGTCCTGTCGGGTATCGGTGGAGCTCGTCGAGCCACGCCGCCAGCGTCTCAGGCCTGTGAAACCAAAAGACGTCACGGCTCGTTGGCTCCGGGTCAAGGGTGTTCGTGAATCGCGTCTCCGTACCAGTCGACTGGTACACGAACGGCAGTGCACCCTCTAGCGCCGTGGGAACGTCGTCTGGGATCCCGTCGACATACTTCGCGGTTTGCCAGGCGACCCCAGTCAGCGTCTCGCCCTCCTTCTTAGCCTCGACCACACCGGCAGCCTCGCCGTCCACGAAGAGTAGGTAGTCGGCCCGCCCATGCGGTTGCTTCAGCACGAACTCACGCAACGCGACGCCCTTAGCGGCTGACAGATTCGCTCGAGCGTAGTCCTGAACGATCCAGCCCGCGGCCGCGAGCATCTTGTCGATCTCAACGCGAGCTTTGGCCTCAGGAGTGAGGTAATCGACCGTCATCGGCGGAGAACGGAGTGTCTCATGCTTCCACGCTGGCTTCAACGGCCGGATCGGAGGAAATCCCTGCAAACGGGATTACTGCGGACGTCCCCATCGTCCTACGTGCGTCAGCCATTGCCCGTCTCGGACAAGTGGTCGACTGTCGCCGCTCCGGATGCAAGTGTGTCCACGAGCGTCTTCCTGAGAACTTCTGCGCGCACAGCAAGGGCATTTGCCGTTTCAAGTTCCCGTTCGATTGCCCGAAGGACCTCTCCAACTCTCTTGGACGTCGCGAGATCGAGTTGGGGGATCTCGAGCTCAAGCACGTTAACGCGCGGGATCGATGTTCCGGTCAGGAGGCGACGATTCTGTTCGCTCATGAGTAGCGCGGCGACGACATACGGTTCGACCATGTCTCGCTTGAGCCGCAACGCCTGAAGCGACGTTCCCAGCACATGGCCTCCTTCTTCGTCGACTCGCGTGCGGATGCCGCCGATAGTCGTGAAGACGATGTCGCCGGGCTCTGTAATCGAGCGGGCATCGACGAGAGTCGGGTCGACGAATCTTGGTGGCTCCTCGCGTCGCCAAGGGTCGCGGATATCCCCCGGCAACCAGACCGGTAAGCCCTCCTCGCCATACTCGTCCGTCTTGATGCGATCAGGTCGTATGAGCGTCGCCAGACCGAGATCGATGAGATCGCCAACGCGGAGGCGGTTCGGCGGCTCGGCGGTGGCGTCGAGCTTGAATCGAGGCGGCTGTGGCGGAAGCTGTCCGTGTGCGCTGGACAGGTCGGCCCGCGCCCGTTCCAGTTCAGCAATCATTGCGCCGGCGTTGACGATCTCTGGCTGGTAGAGCCATCGACTCGGGACGAGGGGTGCCTCGCCAGCGAGAAGGTCAAGCACCGGTACGCCGGTCGCGAAGCCCGATGTCGGCTCGAACTGTTCGCGCCCAGAGCGCCAGACCCCAATCGTCTCGATGAGCCGGCGCCGAAGCCGGCGCGTAAGTGAAGACTCACCGGTGGCATCGAGCATGAGCACCGATTCCGGACTGCGCGTCGGTGGCCGCACGATCCAGAGAACTCCCGCAATAGCCGTGCCAGATAGCGAGCCACCCGGGAGCGTTACGATCGCCTCGATTGTCCCTTGACGGACCAGCTCAGCGCGGTAGCGAGCCTCAATGCCTTTGCGAAAGAGCGAGCTTGCCGGCAGGAGAACATAGCCACGGCCGTCCGGGCCGAGGTGGTGGATGACGTGCGCCAGCCAGGTGAAGTCGCTTGTTCGCTGTGGTGGAGCGTCGAGGCTGCCGAGCAGCTGCCAGCGCGGATCACCAACGGCAAAGCTCAAGTCGGCGGTACGCCCGCCGGCGGGTGGCTCGCAGATAACGAGATCCGCCCGCAGGTTGGGGTAGCGGTCTTCGGCGAGGCTATCGCCGAGCGCAATCTTGCCCTCAAAGTTTCGGAGGAGCAGGCGCGTAAGGGCAACCCGCCAAGTGCTCTCGTTCACCTCCTGCCCAAAGAGACCGGGCTGACCCCGAGCGACCCGCCCCGCTGCTAAGAGCAACTCACCGGATCCCACAGCCGGGTCGAAGACAGTGCCCCGCGGCTCGGCGATTTCAACGAGCAGGCTGGCGATGGGTTCGGGTGTGCGGAACTCGCCATACCGTGATCCACGCTCGAAGACATAGTCGAGGGCCTCCGCAAGCTGTTCGGAATTCTCGAGCGAAGACAGCGAATCAAGCAGCAGACGGAGCAACTCCGGCTCAACCATCTCGAGCGGTCTCAAGAGCCCGCCAAACTCCGCCCGTTGAGTCGCAAGATGATTCGTCGCCTCGCGGACCCAATCGGCGGTCTCCGTGGCTGTTTGGAGGTGAACTACAGGAAGCTGACCTCCTTCGCGCGCGAGATGCAGGAGTGCGGCACCAGCCGCGAGGGCACCGGTCACGTCGCCTGCAAGCGTTCTGCCGCGTAGGCGGTCCGCGACCCCCCAGAGCTGCTCCATTGCCTGTTGGCGATCTCCCTTGGGAGTGAGGTGCCTCTGTCGCCGATCGTCCGTAGGAATGCGGTTGTGCTTTTGCAACCAGCGCTGGACATCTTCGCGCAGGAAGAGGTCCCCGCCGCTAGGGGCAGTCCCGGCGGGCGCTGGGAAGTCCGCGAAGCGCTTGCGCCAGTTACTGACCGCCGACTGGGTAAAGCCTGCGATCCGCGCGATCTCGGAAGTGCTAACGAGGCGCTTGCTGCTACCTCGGTTTCCGATTCTCTCGTTCACGCCGCGCCCAGTCTGATCGCGAGCTCGGGTGCAGCACGATCGATGAAGCGCACGTCGCGAACGGCCAAACGAAGCTCCCTCGAGAGAGCCTCACGACGCGACACGATCGTGACACGGCATCCGGCTGCATGTAGACGGGCCGCCGGAAGCGCGAAAATGCCGTCCCCAGAGCCGATCACGACATGCTGGAAGCGAACGGCAATCGACTCGCGCTCAAACAGCTCGAGCAGCGCAAGGTCAGCACCATCTGGGCCTGATCGCTGGAGGCGGCGGGCGTTCGCTGGCCACGCAAACCAGGTCGTAGCCGCTGCGTGGTGGCTGGTAGCGATGACCATCTGGTTCACCGAGCCGACAGGCGCCACTCGCTCGTATGCGCTGCAAATCCATGAGGCCTCAGAAGCAGAGAAGGCAGCGCTGCCGACTAGGTTCTCTACGTCGACGAGGTGCAGTGTGCGGCCCGCCATATCGGGTGGATAGGTCGGTTCAAGAGTTGGTTCGATTCTTAGCATGGCCCTACTATAAGCTCACTCCCATAATTTGTCAAGTCGAACTACACAGCCCTTCACACACATGTTACCCAAACCAACCTCCCGGGCCGTCCTCCCGCTACGAGAGGACATGTTTCCCCACCCGCCAGTATTGGCTCGCCGCCAAATAGGATTGACGGCAGCTACCGATGGGAGACCGAAGCGCAATCGAGTGGACAGAGTCCACCTGGAATCCAGTCACGGGCTGTACGAAGGGTCTCGATCGAGAACAAGCGCTGGGTCTGCCGAGCCGACTTAGTTCTCCTTGCCCGGTCTTCGGCCGATCAGGAAGATGTTCTTACGATCAGCCACGCCGAGTACCGAGCTGACTGGCGGGCGGCGGGGCCTTCTCGAGGAGCCCGAAGTTGTAGAGCCGCCAGGCCATGGCGTCCGCTGACACTCCAAACTGGTCGGCCACGTGTTCCAGTCGGCTCGACATCTCGCACTTCTTACGCACGAGGGGCTCGGGCATCAGGAGTTCCGCAGCGAAGACGTTCGCTTCACGCTCGAGTTGGCGGGCATCGCCGTTCGGCGGGCCGACCTCGTCCGAGCGGCAGTAGACCGGAGCCATTCGGCCCTCGAGGCACTGGCAGATCCAGTGCCCGAGTTCGTGTGCCAGCGTGAAGCGGCGGCGGCCTGGGCTCTCGCGCGCTTCGCGCGCGTTCAGCCAGATCTCACGCTGCGCCGGGAGGAGAAGGCCCGAGACTTCGAGCTCGTCTGTCTCCCCCACGCTCAGGCCGAGGAGATCCTCGGCGATCGAGTCCACCGGCACGGGCAGGTTACCGCCCCCGAAGAAGGAGTAGTAGCGCCGCCGCAGGGCATCGGCGCGTGGGTCTGTGACTGGGCCGGGCATGTCCGCAGGAGCCAGTTTGTCGCCTCGTACGCGAACATGCAATAGGCCGATCGGCCCAAATGCACGCGCCCTAACGGTCTGCCGGCTTCGATCTCAGCGGGCACCGCCTACTCCTCGAGCCCGTGCGCCATCCGCAGTCGCGTGATGTCGATCAGGTCCTGATCCCGCCCCGCGACTTCCTTCATCGCGATTAGATCGTCGAGGCCGGCGACGAGAATCGTCCCGCCGACCTCCTCCACGTACTCCTCGACGGCGTTCGCACGAAGCGCGTCGTAGGAGTCGAATGGATCTACCCACTGCATCACGTCGAGCCGGCCGAAGCGAGTATGGACGATCCAGTTGCCGCCGCCCAGAATCAGTCCTTCGAGGCTCCACTCGAGCGGCATCTCCTCCGGCCGGAAGTCCTCGAGACCGTGCGGCTTGGCCTCGAGCTCCTCGAGCGCGCGCCACAGGCGCGTGAGGTTGTCCTCTCCCGGCCCGGGCACGATGTCCACGTCCTTCGTCGCCCGCTCGGCTCCGTGGAAGCCGAGCGCGAAGCCGCCGATCACCACGAACTCGACCTCGTGAGCGACCAGCGCCCCCAGGAGCTCGAAGAAACGCAGCGGAGGCGGCGGCGCCGAAGCCGACTCAGCCGCCACGCGCCGTCCGCTCCCGGCTGCGCGCGCCGTAGCCGGCAAGCGTCGTCGCGCCCAGGCTCAGTTCCGCCGTTTCTCGCAGACGCTGCGCGGGCGTCGTCTGCTGAAACGCGCCGCGGAGCTCCCGGGCGGGCTCGTTCGGCCGCAGCCTCCGGCGAGGGAGGCCGCGCCGTTCCAGCCGTCGCAGCGCCTCGGCGAGCAAACCGCGCGAGGCACCCTCCTCTCGGAGCCGAACCACCTCCTCGGCCACGTCCAAGAGCGCTTGGGCGACGACCTCCTCGCGTCCGCCCGGCCGGCGGACGACCGGAAGCTTCTGCGCGTCGATCCACCGCTCGAGCCCGGTGGTGGAGACGCCGAGAAGACGCGCGGCTACCGACTTCGGAACGGCGCCGCCGAGCTCCTCGCGGAGGCGCAGCTCGGCGAGCCGTAGCTGCATGCAAGCTCGTTCGTCGGCCACCTGCCGTTGAGCTCGCCTGATCGCGAGCGCGGCCTCGAGGAGCCGCCGGGCCCGAGTCCTTCGCGTCATACCGGGAGAATAGCCGAGGTTGGAGATAAGAACACCTTTTCTCCAACTTTGTGGCTGCCTACTCCGGCTCGCCGCCGAAGAGCCGGTCGATCTCGTCGGGGGCCTCGGCGGGTTGGACCCGCGGTGCAGCGGGCGCGGCCATCTCCGTCGGCATGGCGTCGAGCGCAACGCGGTACATCGCAGGCTCGGCCTCGAGCGGCGGCGGGCGCCAGGTGAGCAGCTCTGCGACCCGCGTCTTCAATGTCTCCGCGAGCGCCTCGAATACGCGGCGGTCGACTCGGCTCGGATCCAGCAGCCCCGTCTCGAGCCGGTGGTAGTAGCCGGCGACCTTCGTCTCCTTGGCCGGGTCGAGGCCCAGGAGCTTCATCAGCGCTCCGATCACCTCCGCGCGCTTC
>CAJDTX010000011.1_pt1 | contig 55397 bp, 62 predicted proteins | sample 7390491 | NCBI WGS metagenome assembly CAJDTX01 (sample SAMEA7055669, study PRJEB34461) | soil metagenome | biome: terrestrial ecosystem; feature: Peninsula; material: soil | place: Antarctica | collected 2016
CCCCTCCCGTCCGACAACCGGTCGGGAATCGCACTTCGACGGCAGCGGCGAGGACCCTCTATCGAAACCGGCAAACGTTGCCGGTCAAACCACTAGGTCACGAGCTCGAGCCGCGGATTCGCACGGAAGGAGCGCCCGACCTTCGCCGACGGACGCCCGTCCGTCAGCACGACGTCCGCCGTGAAGTCGTTCTCGCCGCGGATCAGCGCCGAGCCGACACCGTAGGCGTCGACCGGCACTCCTTTCCGCTCGAACTCCGTGATCCGCTCGGCGTCGAACCCGCCCGAGACGACGATCTTCACCCGCTCGAACCCGTCCTCGTCGAGCGCGTCGCGCACCTTCCGCACGAGTCGCTCGTTGACCCCGCGCGGGTCGAAATCGCCCATCTCGTCCCAGAGCGAGCGATCGACGAGCGTCCGCGAGGTGTCGAGCCGGACGCCCCACAGCCGCGGACCGAGCGCCCGAGCAACCTCGAGCGAGGTCCCGACCGAGTCGTTCTCGAAGTCGACGAGGACGACGACGTTGAGATCCGGGTCCGCGTACTCCGCGAACTTCGACGCCGCCAGAACGGTGTTGCCTCCGTAGGCCGCGATCAGGCCGTGCGGCACCGTCCCGACTCCGCGACCGCCCCACCACGAGGCCTGGGCCTCCGTCGAGACGCCGATCGCCCCGGCGACGTGCGCTGCATAACCGTCTCCCGTCTGGACGCGATGGTGGTCGTGCCGCGCGGGGAAGAACAGGATCGGCTTCCCGTTCGCCGCCTCCACGACGCGCCGGACATTGGTCGAGATCAGCGTCCGCCGCGCGAGCACGCCGAGGTAGCAGGTCTCGAGATGGGCAAACAGAGTGTAGTCGCCCTCGATCGTCATCACCGTCTCCCACGGCGAGATCGAGTCGTCGTCGTAGAGCGCGTGCACGGTCAGCTCGTCCCAGTCGTGCGAGCACAGCTTGAGGATCGCGATCGCCTCGTCCATTCCGCCGAGCACGGCGTGCTTGCGCTGGAACACCTGCATCACGACCCGCGGGCGCCGGCCGTCGTCGAGCAGCGTCTCGCGCGCGTAGTTGAAGTAGACGTCTGTGTAGTAGCCCTCCCGCATCTTCTCGACCGGGAGGTCGAAGACTTCCGGAGGAAGGCGCTTAGTCCGAGTCCCCTGGACCATGCTCGAGCCTGAGGCATTCGCGCAGCGCCGCTTCGGCAACCTCGAGCTGCTCGGCGCTCGGCGAGCTCGTCGCCAACCGGTGCTGGAGCTCGTGGCCAGGCTTCGCCAGCACGCGCGAGACCGGCGCGTCCGGGTTGCGGACCATCCAGCCGAAGATCTCGGTCGAGGCGGCCAGCGCGCCGAGGCCGGCCAGCGCGCGGGCGGGAGCGCGCAGGCGAATCGGCGCACGGGCGGCCAGGATGTTGCCGATCGCGGTCGTCGCGAGGAGCGGGCCGACCAGGTGCGATCCGCAGCGCTCGTGCTCCTTCCCGCGCTGCTCTCCGTGCTCGTAGCTCCCGATCGAGACGTGCTCGGCCCCGTGGTACGCAGACAGCTCCGAGCCACGCAGGGCGACCGCCGCCGGGATCAGCGCCATCACTCCGCTCAGGAGCTCGCGGGCACCCGCTCCGAGGCGGCCTGAGCCCCTGACGACCCGCACGGCTGCGGCGCTTCCGAGCATCGCACCGAGGACGGCGGGACGCTCGAACGGGAGGCGTGCCTCGGGCAGCCTCCGCTTCAACTCGGGTAGGAGCGAGAACGCCTCGAGTAGCCGCGCCGGGCCGCGCAAGAGCGGCCGGCCGACGTCGGCGGCGCGGAAGCGCTTGTACCCGGATGCGATCCGCAGCTCGCCGTCGGGGAGCCGGACTCCGCAGGCCCACGCGGACGGCCCGTGCACGAGCACCCCGTTCGCAAGCGCCATCCCGCCGAGCCGGATCGTCTCGTCAGCCATCGTAAGGAGGATAGTTCAGCGGTTTTGTGCTACGTCACACAAATCGTGATAAATTCGATACAGCATTAGGCCCGGGCGGCAGTGAAGAAGGCTTTTCGTCCACGCGGGTTCTGGTGCAGGGGAAGCATTTGCTCTCTCCCGCCCGCACGAAGGAGACCCGATGGGCCGCATGCTCGCGAAGGCATTGGTTGTTCTGGCGGCGACGGCTGTCGTGTTGCTCGCTCTGGCCAGCAGCGTGGGAGCTTCAGGTACCGAGCAACGCGGGCTGTATATCGCCCTCGGTACTTCGATCTCCGCGGGTGACGGCGCGAGCAGCGTGAACAAGAGCTTCGTCCGCCTCTACTACGGGTACCTGCAGTCGAACGGAAGCGGAGTGACCGATCTTGCGAACGTGGCCATATCTGGCGTTACCAGCACGCAAATGCGCGCCATCGAGCTGCCGACGGCCCTCGGCTTGATCGACGACGCCTCCTCGGACACGAAGGCCGTCACTCTCAACATCGGAATGAATGACCTCCGCTTCGACCCCAAGTGCGAGACCGCGACCGCGCCAACGTGCCCGCTCGCGGGCAATCTCCGAGCGATCCTGGCAGCGCTGAACACGGCATTAGCCGCCGACGCCGGCGATGAGACAGTTCAGGTGATGGATCAGTACAACCCGGACATCGGCGCGCCGCTCGAAAGCGACACGAGACAGCTGCTCCTCGGTAGCGACGGCATGGTCGATTGCTCCGCCGGCGCAGCCGCACTAGGTGTCGACGACCTCAGCCACTGCATCAGCATCGAGCAGGGAGCGCAACCAGTCGACGTTCTGCCCATCTTCGATGCCGCAGGCCCTGCCTACATAGCTTCGGATCACATCCACCCCAGCGACGCAGGACATCTGGCGATCGCGAAAGCATTCGGCGGTGCTGCCACACCAACCGCTCCTCCGCCTCCACCTCCACCGGTGACGCACTGCAAGATCCCCAACGTCAAGGGCAAGACGCTCGCCGCCGCGAAGCAGGCGATCTCGGCAAGCCATTGCAGGACGGGGAAGGTCACGCGAGCCTTCTCGTTCAAGATCAAGACAGGTCGCGTGATTTCGCAAAAGCCTGGCCCCGGCGCGACACTTCCAGCGGCGAGCAAGGTCGACCTCGTCGTCAGCCGCGGCCGGAAGAAGTAGACATGCCGCGGGGAGGGTTCGGCCGATGGTCGTGTAGGTCTAGTAGCCGGTGCTGGTGTTTTCCGTGGTGGTCGTCCCGCCGCCTGAGCTCGGGCTGCCCGAGACCGTGAGGCCTGCTGCCATGCCCTGGCTCTGGTGGAACTTGCAGTAGAACGAGAGCGTCCCGGACTTCGGGAACGTCACCTCGACCTCCGTCTTCTCGCCGGCCGCGACATTCTGGTCGACCTGCTGGCCCGCGATGGTGAGGTTGTGCTCGACCTTGCCCTTGTTGTCGAGCTCGAGCTTGATCGTCTGGCCCGGCTTTCCCTTCAGCACGGTGGGCTCGAAGTAGAAGTCGTACAGCTCGAGATCCGCCGAGCTCATGCCGGAGACGTCCTTCGTGCCGTGGTCGCTTGCCGACCGGCCCGCGATCGTCGTCGTCCCACCTTCGGACTCCGAGCTCTTGTTGCCGCCGCCGTAGCCGCCGCACGCAGCCGCGACGAGCACGAGAGCCACCACCAGCGGCAGCATGAACTTCGTCCTGCCTCGCATTCGTCCCTCCCCTCTTCGGGTTCGAAGGGGATTACGTCCGCTCGCGCGGAACGGTTTTCGGAACCGTTACGGAGCGGGCGGCGGCGCGGCCGGTGCTGCTGCCACGGCCGCGCTCGGCAGGAACGCATGCACGAGGCAGAGCACGAACAGCGCGATTCCCGCGATCGTCGCGACCCAGATGCCCCAGCCGGCGGTGGCGTCGCCGCTTCCCCCGACGAAATTCGCGATGTCGGCGAGCCGGTACGCCGCGATCGTCCCGGCGATGGCCGCCGGAATCGCGGCAACGATCGCCGCCCAGCGCCAGCGCTTCCAGGTTGCGAGCGCGAGGAACGCGAGGGCGATGATCGCCGCTACCAGCGTCGACTTGCCTGCGTTGGCGTCCGTGCCCTTGTAGGACACGCCGGCCTGCTTCGCCCAGGTCGAGACGCAGCCGATGACGACGAGCGCAGTGCAGATGACGGCCAGGACGAAGATCGCGATTCTAGGCGAGGCCATCTGCATCGGCGAGACTCTAACGTGACCCGCTGCAGATGGTGAGCGCGGCATGGCGGAGGAAGTCGAGGCCGAGCTCGAGATCCTCGATCGCGACTCGCTCGTCGGCGGAGTGGATCAGGCGTGCGGCCAGCTCCGGATCCATCGCCCGCATCGGGAAGAACCCGTACGCGACGGCGTCGAAGCGCTCTCGCATCCAGTGGCTGTCCGTGAAGCCCGCAACGCACACGGGGACGGCCCGCGCGCCGGGCTCGGACTCCTCCACGAACGAGCAGACGGCGTCCCACAACGGTGACCGAAGCGGGGAGCGAGTGCCGCCGTAGGCGCGGATCCACTCGAACTCGTAGTCGCCCTCGCCCAGGAAGGCGACCAGGATCTCGCGGGCCTCGTCCTGCGTCTGGCCCGGAAGGAGCCGGCAGTCGACGGTCACCTCGCAGACGCCCGGGATCACGTTCCGCTTGTCGGACGCCTTGATCATCGTCGGCGCCACGGTCATCGAGAGCAGGGGTTCGATCATCTCGGCGATCCCGGGATTCAGCGAGCGCGCGAGCTCGATCACCTGCTCGAGCGGCGGGACTTCCCCGAGGACCGCCTGCAGGAGCGCTTCCACCTCGGGGCCGAGCTGGGGTTCGGCCTTGAACTCGCCCAGCCGCTCGATCAGCTTCGCCGCCTTGACGAGCGCGTTGTCCGCAATTGCAGGCATCGAGCCGTGGCCGCTCCGGCCCCGCACGCGCAGCTTGAACGGCGATGCCATCTTCTCCGCGGTCGAGCAGAAGTAGAAAGGCGTCCCGCCGAGGACGAGCCGGTCTCCGGCTCCCTCGTTGACCGAGTACTCGGCTTCGACGGCAGCGAGATGCTCTTCAACGAGCCAGGGCAGCCCGAACTGCTCGCCCTCGCCGACCTCCTCGTCGGCCACGGCGGCGAAGATCAGGTCGCCGGCCGGCTCGAAGCCATCCCGCGCGAGCGAGGCGATCGCAACGGCGCTGGCCGCGACCTGGCCCTTCATGTCGAGAGCGCCGCGGCCCCAGACATGGTCGTCCCGGATCTCCGCCGACCATGGGTCGACGCTCCACTCCTCGGGGTCGGCGAGCACCGTGTCGGTATGGGAGAGGAGGAGGAGCCGCGGGCCGCCCTTTCGGCCCGGAATGCGGGCGATCAGGTTCGCGCGCTCCGGGACCTTCGCGTAGAGCTCGCACTGGACGCCGTTACCCTCGAGATACTCCTGCAGTACGTCGGTCGCGCGCGTCTCGTTCCCCGGTGGATTGACCGTGTCGGCCTGGATCAGCCGCCGCAGCAGCGTGACGACCTCGTCGCGGAACGCTCCCATCAGCGGCGGTGGCCGAGCACGAGCAGGTAGTCGCCGGGCACGCCCTTGTCGCCGAACCCGTCCACATAGCGGAGAAACTCCTCGTGGTACAGCTCTCGCCGCTCGGGCTCGAGCGATTCGGATAGCGCCTTGAACGGCCCGACCGAGGTCGTGAGCCGGTCCCACAGCGCTTCACCAGACTCCGCCGGGAAGTGGTAGTCGCAGTGCTCGAACTCGAGCTCGAAGACGTCACCGAGCAGCCCGCGGACGTAGTCCTCATCCGACCAGTCGTCGGAGTCCCCCACCCCGGGCTCGGAGGGAGGCCGGTACTTGTCGGCGACCGGCGAGAATCCGGTCTCGGGCTTCCAGGCCGTGAAGCCGAGGCGTCCGCCCGGCCTGCAGACGCGCGCGACCTCATGCGCGACGGCGGCGTGGTCGGGCGCGAAGATCATCCCCATCGAAGACGAGAGCACGTCGAAGCTCGAGTCGTCGAATGAAAGATTTTCGACGTCGCCGACCTCGAAGCGGACATCGAGGCCCTTGTCGGCCGCCGTGCGTCTCGCCGTCTCGATCGAGCCGGAGGCGAAGTCGACTCCGGTCACCTCGGCACCTCCGCGGGCGGCGAGAAAGGCCACCTCACCCGTGCCGGTGGCGAGATCGAGCCAGCGCTCGCCCGGACGGGGGCCGAGACGGTCGACGAGCTGCGCGTGGACCGCAGCCAGCAGATACGCGGCCTGCTCCCACGGGGCAGAGCTCCACGCCTCGGCCTGTCCAGCTTTCAGCTCTGCGAACCGCGTCACTCTTCGCGCTTGGCGAGCTCGGTCAGCTCGTTGCGGGCATCCCAGAGCTCGGGGTAGAGCTCGTGCTTGATCAGCTCACCGAGGAGCTCGACAGGCGTCCCCTGCGTGCCGACCATCTCGTCGCCGATCACGCGCGCGACCACTTTGTAGTGGCGCATGCGCCAGACCGTGACGCGCTCGTCCCACTCGATCAGGAGCTCGGCGAGCTGGTACAGCTGCTCGAGCTCGCGACCGCGCTGGTACAGCTCGACCACCGACACGCCGGCCTCCCGGCGCAGCTTGTGGAACGCCTGCCCGAGACTGGGCGAGACCCGGCGGATGTTGCTGAAGCCCGGAGAGTCGAAGCCGCTGCCGTGCCCGAGCACCGGGCGGATGAAGCGCGTGTACTCCCACGGCGACATCTGCTCGAGCATGTCGAGCAGCGAGTTGACGATCCTCATGCACTCGACCGAGCGGCGCAGCAGGCGGATCGCGCCGTTCAGGTCCCCGTCCTCGAGGAGCCGCGTTGCCTCCTCGACCTCCGTCCAGGCGAGCTTGAGCCACAGCTCCGACGACTGGTGGACGGTCTGGAACAGCAGCTCGTCCCGGTGGGCCCACTCCTCCGGGGTCTTCTGGAGCGAGAGCAGCTCGTCGGTCCGCAGGTAGCGCTCGTAGTCGCTTCCGCCCTCACCCGAGAGCAGCGGCTGCGAGTAGTCCTCGACCGCCATCAGCGGGGTGGTTGGAAGAGGTAGATCTCGTAGCCGTCGGGGTCGACGACCTCGATCGCCGTCCCCCACTCGTCACGCATCGTCTCCTTCGTCTCGATCCCCGCGGCCCGGAGTTGCTCGGCGGCTGCGTCCGCGTCGGCGACCTGGAGGCTGACGTGGATCGTCCCCGACGAGGGCTCGCCGATTCCCTCGTGGGTCTTGTGGAGCGCGAAGCGCGTACCGCCGAGGTTCGCCTCCTGCCAGTCGCCGTCGCCCTCGAGCGGGATGCCGAGGAGGTCGCGGTAGAAGGCCAGAGAGCGCTCCATGTCGCGCACGTACAGGTAGACGACGCTGACCTTAGAGACGAGCGGCTTGGCGACTGTCGCCATTGCTCGGAGCATACTTTCTTAGATGAGCGACCTGTTCTCCGATGCCGCCCGCGAGCGCATGCCCGAGGTGGCGCCGCTCGCCATGCGCCTGAGGCCGCGTTCGCTCGACGAGTTCGTCGGCCAGCAGCACGTGCTGGGGCCCCGCTCGGCGCTCCGGCTGGCGATCGAGGAGGACCGCGTCGGCTCGATGATCCTGTACGGCCCTCCCGGCAGCGGCAAGACGACGCTCGCCCGGATCGTCGCGCAGCGGACCGGGGCGGAGTTCGAGGAGCTGTCGGCCGTGTCGGCCTCCGTGGGAGACGTTCGCGCGGTGATGACCCGCGCGCGTGACCGGCTGGGCGGAAGCGGGCTGCGCACGATCCTCTTCCTCGACGAGATCCACCGTTTCAACAAGGCGCAGCAGGACGCGCTGCTGCCGGCGGTGGAGGAGGGGCTCGTGACGCTGATCGGCTCCACGACGGAAAACCCGTACTTCGAGGTCAACGCGGCGCTGCTGTCCCGCTGCCAGGTCTATGAGCTCGAGCCGCTGTCCGAGGAGGAGCTCGACACCGTCGTCCTCCGGGGCGCGGCCGAGCTGGAGGCGGAGGTTCAGGACGAGCTCGCCGGGTTGATCGCCCGGCGCGCCGGCGGCGACGCGCGCACGGCGCTCAACATTCTCGAGCTGGCCGCGCAGACGGCGGAGGCCGAAGGAACGGCTCTGGAAGAGCGCCATGTCGAGGACGCCGCGCGCAAGCGGCCGCTCGTCTACGACAAGACCGGCGATGCCCACTACGACTTCATCTCCGCGTTCATCAAGTCGATGCGCGGCTCCGATCCGGACGCCTCGGTCTACTACCTCGCTGCCATGCTCGAGTCCGGCGAGGACGCGCGCTTCCTCGCGCGCCGGATGATCGTGCTCGCCTCCGAGGACATCGGCAACGCCGATCCGCGGGCGCTGCTCGTCGCGGTTGCCGCCGCGCAGGCGGTCGAGCACGTGGGCCTGCCGGAGGCCAGGCTCAACCTGGCGCAGGCCGCGATCTACCTGGCGCGGGCACCGAAGTCGAATGCGAGCTACGAGGCACTGGGGGCGGCGGCGCGAGACGTGCGCGAGCACGGAAACCTTTGTCCTCCGAAGATGCTCCAGAGCAAGGGGCATCCGCTCGCGGCCAAGAGACTCGGGAAGGGCAAGGGCTACATCTATCCCCACGACGACCCTGCGGGGTTCGACCTCGACTACCTGCCGGACGAGCTGAAGGGCCGCCGCTACTACGAGCCGAGCGGGTCAGGCGAAGAGAGCGAAGGCTGATCGCGGTCGCCCGCCGGTTAGCCAGCCGTGACAACGATCGGGACGCGCTGCTCCGGGAAAACCGCGACGACCTCGAGCTCTCCGCCGAGCATCTCGACGTAGTCGCGGAGCGTCGAGAGGTAGAGATCCGTCTGGTGCTCGATACTCGAGACGCGCCGCTGGGTCACTTCGAGGGCCTCCGCCAGTTGAGCCTGAGTAAGCCCTCGCAGCTCGCGGATCTCGGCGAGACGGAGGGCATCCTCCATGGCGGCCTTGTGGGCCGCGATCTCGGCCCGTGCCTCGGGAGAGACTCGGATCCGCTTTCTGAGGTTTCGATACGGCTTGGCCACTAGCTCATTCCCCCTGGTCCTTAAGCGCAGCCAAATGCTCGCCGTAGATCCGGTCGGCGAGCGGGAGCAGCCGCTTGTAGAAACGCCGATCGCCTCTCTTGTCTCCACCAATCAACAGAACCGCTACGCGTCGCAGGTCGAATGCGAAGAACACGCGGATCGTCGGAGTTGGACGCAGCTTTTTCATGTTGGCGTGGCGCGAGCCGGCCAATTTGTCGGCAAGTGGACGCGGTAACGCGGGCCCGTGCTCCTCCAACATCTCGACCGCCGCGTCTATGCGACGCTGCTCGCTCGCGGTAAGGCTCTCGAGCCAATCCTCGAACTCGTCCGTATGTTCGACTTCCCACGGCATTAGAATAGTAGCGTTCTGCGCTCAGAAGCCAGGCTAGCGGCAGAAATCGGATTGAAGAGCGAGGAGAATGTGTCGGCTTTGAGACCGAATCGCCTGCCAGGGCTTCGGCTTCAGTCGGAGCCGCGGCGGATCCGCTTCGCGGCCAGCCCGCCGATCGGCGGACCGAGCGCCTCGTAGGCGGCCGCAGCCTTCTCGTTGTCGTACCCGACCCGGCGTAACTCGAACTCGCCGCCGTCGTGGCGAAGCGCGTAGGCCGCGCGGACGTCGCCGTCGAGCGGCATCCCGACGCTGCCCGGATTGATCAGATCGGTGCCGCTCGGGCCGGATCTGCGGAACTGGATGTGGCTGTGACCGAAGACGACCGTCCGGTTGTGGATCCCAGCGAGCCGCGCCACGTCCTCGTCCGCCGGCTCCTTGCCGAAGCTGTCGTCGTCCCGGACCGGGCAGCCGTGGACGTACAGCACGCCGTCCAGCTCGGCCTGCGGCTGCAGCGAGTAGAGCCAGCCCTCGTCGGCGCTAAGACCGGAGTCGGCCTCCGCGATCTCTCGCGCGACGTCGGGACGATCCCAGGGCGGCTCGCGAAGCCAGCGCTCCCCGTTGCCGCGAATCCAGGTCGCCTCCGGCAGAGTGCGCAGAAGCTCGATCGTCTCCTTCGGCCACGGTGACCACGACGCGTAGTCGCCCCCGAGCAGCCAGCGATCGGCTCCGGCCTCCCGCGCATTTTCGAGCAAGGCCTCGAGCGCCGGCAGGTTCCCGTGGATGTCGTAGAGGATCCCGAGCACCCCCGATAGGCTGGCACACGTGAAGATCGTCTGTCTCGTCAAGCAGGTGCCCGAGCCGACCGCGATCGAGTTCGACGAGGAAACCAAGACCCTCAGGCGGGAGGGTGTCCCGCTCGTCCTCAACCCGTTCGACCGCGAGGCTGTCGCCGAGGCGGTGAGGCTGCGGGAGACCGCAGGCGGCGAGGTCGTCGTGATGACGATGGGGCCGCCCCAGGCCGCCGACGCACTCCGCGAGGCGCTCGGGATGGGAGCCGACCGCGCGATCCACCTCTCCGACCGCGTGTTCGCAGTCGCGGACACGCTCGGCACCTCCCGCACGCTCGCCATCGCACTCGCGAAGGAGGGCGCGGACCTCGTCCTCTGCGGCCGCAAGTCGGTGGACTCGGAGACCTGGCAGGTCCCGCCGGAGGTGGCGGCATTCCTCCGGATTCCGCACCTCACGAGCGTGACGGGGATCGAGCGAGTGGACGGACGGCTGCGCGTCGTTCGCGAGACCGACAGCGGAGATGACGTCTACGAGCTCGCGCTCCCGGCCGTGGTCTCGCTCGCGCGGGCTCTTCCCGCGCCGGCGGCGGCCGGGAGCGACGGCCCGATCGAGGTCTGGACAGCCGCGGATCTCGTCGTCGACCTGCGTCCCAACGACAAGCGTTTCGGCCAGACCGGCTCGCCGACACGGGTCCTGGCCGTCCGCGACGTCACCCCCGAGCGGGCCGGGACGCAGGTCGCAACCGCGGAGGAGGCCGCAGCCGAGGTCCAAAGGCTGCTCGACGAACGGCCCGCTCCTGCCTCCTCCTGGGAGAAGCCGGGACACATCGCCGAGCAGCCGGCGGCAAGTTACGACTGCTGGACGCTCGTCGAGCTCGCCGACGGGCGGCCGACGAGGCATTCGCTCGAGCTCCTGGCGCGAGGACGAGAGCTCGCGGGCAAGCTCGGAGGAGACAACGTCGCGCTCGTTGCCGGCCATGGAGTCCAGCAGAGCGTCGGGGAGGTGATCCGCCACGGGGCGGAGGTCGTGTTCGACGTCGACGACGCGGAGCTCCGCGGCTACCAGCCGGAGGTCTGGACCGGTGCGCTCCGCCAGGTGCTCGAGCGTTACCGGCCGCACGTGCTCCTGATCCCGGCCACAGCGTTCGGGCGCGACATCGGCCCTCGGCTCGCCGGTGAGCTCGAGCTCGGCATGACCGGCGACTGTGTCGGCGTCGACATCGCCAAGGCCGGCCGCCTGCTCCAGACGAAGCCCGCGTACGGCGGGAACATCGTCTCCGTGATCATGGGCGCGACGAACCCGCAGCTCGCCACCGTACGGGCGCGCATGTACGAACCGCTCGAGCCGCGTGACGACGCCGTGGCCGACGTCCGCCACGTCCGGCTCGAAGGACTGCCCGAGCCGCGAGTCCGCCTCGCCGACGAGCGCCCCGCCGGCTCTCCCGGGATCGAGCTCGACGCCGCAGGCGTCATCGTCCTCGTGGGCCCTGCAGTCGGAGCGGAGGAGCTCGAGGAGCTGCGCCGCCACGCACTCGGAGGCTCACACGAGGTTTGCGCGGGTGGCCTGCTTCCGTACCAGCGCGAAATCGGGCTCTACGGCCGACCGGTCGCGCCCAGGCTCCTGATCGCGGTGGGGCTCGAGGGAAGACCCGAGGACCTTGCGGGCTTCGTCAAGGCGGCCGTGGTCGCGGCCGTTGGCTCCGGGACCGCCGAATGGGCGGACGTGAGCGTCGCGGGCGACCGGCGCGAGCAGCTCGCGTCGTTGCTCAAATCCCTGGACGGATTGGTCTGAGGTGGCCGCGCGGGCCGAAGCCCTTCCACTCGCGACAACCGAACGGATGGCGCTTGTCCGCCGGGCCAAGCAGCTTGCCTGGGGAGGGGTCGCCTGGCATCTCGTCGAGTTCGGAATCGCGATCGGCGCAGGGATCGCGGCGTCCTCGATCGCACTCCTCGGGTTCGGCTTCGACAGCTTGATCGAGTCGTTCGCCGGGCTCACGGTCGCCTGGCGCTTCGCCCATCGCCGCGCTCACTCCGATACAGCCGAACGCCGGGCACAACAGCTCATCGCATGGAGCTTCCTCGTTCTAGCCGCGTACATCGCCGCGGAATCCGTCAGGACGCTCGTCAGCGGCCATCACCCCGAGGCAAGCTGGATCGGAATCGGCCTCGCAGCCTTCACCGCCACGACGATGCCGCTCTTGGCGGCGGCTAAACGCCGGGTCGGAAGCGCGCTCGCGTCGAGCGCAGCGGTCGGCGAAAGCGCCCAAAACGTGCTCTGCGCCTACCTCTCGATCGCCCTGCTGATCGGGCTCGGAGCGAATGCCATCTTCGGGTGGTGGTGGGCCGACCCCGCCGCCGCTCTCGTCGTCGTCGTCGCCGCCCTGCGGGAAGCAGCCACCGCCTGGCGCGGCGACGCGTGCTGCCCTTAGAGGATCCGGGCGCCGAGAGCGCTCGCCACGAGCCCGACCGCCAGCTCCGCCGTGGCGTTCACACGATCGAGGATCGGGTTCACCTCGACGACCTCGAGCGATCCAGCGAGGCCTGACTCCGCCACGAGCTCGAGCGCGAGATGGGCCTCCCGATACGAGAGCCCACCCATCACCGGGGTCCCCACCCCGGGAGCGATGTCGGGGTCGAGCGCATCCATGTCGAGGCTGACGTGGACGAAACCGGGCCCGGCGATCACCTCGAGTGCCTCGCGGATCACGGGCTCGACGCCGGCGCGGTCGATCTCGCTCATGGTGAAAACCCGCGCGCCGAGCCCCTGCAGGAGCTCGCGCTCGCCCTGGTCAAGCGCCCGGACTCCGACGAGCGCCACACGCCCGGGCTCGACTGCCGGCAGCGGCCAGGCCGGACTCTCGAACTCCCGCCCAGCGAGGCCGAGAGCAGCCGCAAGCGGCATGCCGTGCACGTTCCCGCTCGGACTCGTCTCCGGCCGGTTCAGGTCCCCGTGGGCATCGATCCACAGTACGCCGCCCGGCCCGTGAAAGCTCGCCAGGCCGCCGAGCGTGCCGAGCGCGACCGAGTGGTCGCCGCCGAGGACGAGCGGCAGGTATCCGCCCTCGAGCGCCCGGGAGACGAGACCGGCAATGCGCTCGCATGCTGCCTTGACCTCCGGGAGGAACCGTGCGCGTGTGTCTGCGATTGCCGTCGCTTCGGCCACGGCCGTCTCGACGTTCCCCCAGTCGACCGTCTCTCGCCCGAGCTGCTCGAGCCGCCCGGCCAGCCCCGCATAGCGGATCGCGGACGGGCCCATGTCGACGCCGCGGCGGCCCGCGCCCAGGTCGAGCGCCGCACCGATCACCGCCACCGGCCGGCTCACGTCCACTCCAGGTCGCGTCCGAGGAGCTCGCACAGCCGCCGGTTCTGCTCGGCGTAGTACTCGGAGAGGCGGTGGCGCGTCTCGGGGTTCATGTCCGAATAGTCGCGGCTGAAGATGCGCGGATAGTCGTCGAGCTCGTGCCGGCCCGCGCCGACGTGATCGAGCACGCGGGCGTACGTCTCGCGCGGCCTGTCCCTGAGGTCGTCCGTCGGCACGACGAGCAGCTGCTCGCGGGGAAAGACCTCGAGCCAACGCTCCAGCTGCTCCGCGTAGCGGCCGCGGGCGAGATAGGTGTAGTTCCACCACGCGTAGCTGAAGTAGGCGGGGTCGGCGAGCATCCGCTCGAGCTCGCCCTGCATCCGCTCTTCCTCGCGCTCAATCGCCTCCTCGAACGAGAGGCTCTCGCGTCCGAGCGCGACCTCGTGCTGGTAGTGCGAGTAGGCGCGGTCGACCGGGTCGCGGACGAGCGCGATCAGCCGCACGTCCGGCAGCAGCGCGGCAACACGCTTCGGAGCGCGCGGGTGGAAGATGTACCCGGTGCTGGCCTCGGCGACGATCGGATCGAGCCCGCGCCGCCTGGTCACCCAGACCCGCAGGTCGTTCGGAAAGTGGCCCCGGTACCACGCCTCGCCGCGCCGGTAGTGCCGGTCGAAGTAGTTCACTTCCTTCCAGGACGGGCCTAGGATCGCCGGATGCCAGCGGAGGTACGCGTAGAGCGCCGTCGTCCCCGCCTTCTGAGCGCCGATGATGAGCGCGTCCGGCAACGGCCGCGCGACGGAGGTCGCCGTCCCGTAAGCCCAGATCAGGTTACGCGGCACCGCCCGGACCGGGTCCGGAATCCTCGGGATCAGCTCCGCAGGCAGCCTCGACAACGTTCCTCCAACCTATCCACTCCACCGGGATCGAGCGGCGCCCGGCGAGCGGCCTAGCCTCGGGGAGACGATGATCGTCGATTGCGCGTACTACGCGCGAGGCGTCCGGCAGGCTCCCGGTCAGATGTCGCTCGAGGACGCGGAGCGCGCCATCTTCGCGGGGCGTGAGGACCTGACCGAGCAGATCTACACGCTCAAGCAGGAGATCAACGAGTTCTACCGAGCCGTCCATCCCCTGCTGATGCCGCTTGCCGCCCTCGAGCGAGGCGTGTTCGCACCAGTCGATCCTGGCCTGCTGCGCTACTTCCGCGACATCACCGACCACGTCCGGCGCATCCACGAGGAGCTGCTCGGCCAGCGCGACCAGCTGACCGGTGCGCTGGAGGCGCACCTGTCTCTGATCAACCTCCGCCAGAGCCAGATCGCAGCCCAGCAGAACAACATCGTCAAGCAGCTCACGATCGTCGCAAGCGTGTTCCTGCCCCTCACGTTCATCACGGGGTTCTTCGGCCAGAACTTCGTCTGGCTCGTGCGCGGGATCGATTCGCTCGAGATCTTCCTGGCTGCAGGGATCGGCTCGCTCGCGGTCTCCTGCATCGCGCTCCTGGCCTGGTTCAAGCGCGGCGGCTACATCTGAGCGACGGCCGGCACCTGAAGCCTGCGGCCGATCCAGGCTGACGGCGCCGTAGCACATGTGCTACGATGCTCGCCATGGCCAAGGAGATAACCCAAAGGGAGCTGCGCAACGGAAGTGGTGAGATCATGCGGGCGCTGGATCGCGGCGAGTCCTTTGTCGTGACCCGCAACGGCGTGGCAGTCGGCGAACTGGTACCTCTACGCCGGCGGCAGTTCGTGGCGGCCGAGGCCGCCATCGCAGCCGTCACTGGCACGGAGACCATCGACCTCGAGCGATTCCAGGCGGATGTGGACGCCGTCCTCGACCAGGACCCGGCTCCGCGTGCCTGAACCGCGCCACGCGCGCGGGATCATCGATACGTCAGTGTTGATCGACCTGGAACGAGTCGATCCCATCGACTTGCCTGCCGAGCTGGCCGTTTCGGCGATCACGCTGGCCGAGCTCGCCGCCGGACCGCATGCCACCCACGACCAAGCCGAGCGAGCCCGCCGGCAGGACAGGCTGCAGCGCGCCGAGGCCACCTTCGAACCCCTACCCGTGGATGCCAACGTGGCGCGGGCGTACGGACGGATATACGCCGCGGTGGCCGGCGCCGGGCACAAAGCTCGCGGCAGGCGCGCGCTGGACCTGCTGATCGCAGCCACCGCACTGGCTGCGAACTTGCCTCTCTACACGCATGACCCAGACGACTTCCGTGAGATCGTCGACATGCTCGAGATCGTCGCGGTCGAACCGTCGAACTGAGCCCCTCGGGAAGATCGGGTTGAAGCTTCCTCATGCGGACACTGCGGTCGATCGTCTTGCTCTCGCCGGTGGCCCTTGTGCTCGGAACCGTCTTGGCTTCTGCGGGCCCGGCGAGACGAACGACCTGGTCGCGTTCGGGGCCTGCTGCGGCAGCGACGTAGGCATCTACGTCATCAAAGCGAACGGGCAGCGGGCAGAAGCGGATCTTCAAGCCGAAGTACGGCGACGCGTCGCTGTACGCGGCCTGGTCTCCGAGCGGGACCCGGCTCGCTACGTCGCGGGCGGCGGCCTCCGGAGGGAGAGACGTCCGGCCCCACGTGGTCGGCCGACGGAAAGCGGATCGCATTCACCGACCTGAGCAAGCCGGGCAGCCGCAACTACGACATCTACGTGATTAATGCCGACGGCAGCGGTCTGCGGCGCCTCGTCGGCGGCAAGGGAGACGATTTCTCACCTGCCTGGTCGCCGGACGGGAAGACGATCATGTTCGAGCGCGCCGGCGCGCTATGGACGGTGCGGCCGGACGGCACGGGCCAGAAGAAACTCGGCCAGGGAGGCGCGCCGGCGTAGGGCCCCGACGGGACGAAGGTGGCCTTCGATCTGAAGGGCGATGTGTTGGACGATGAAGGCGAACGGCACAGGAGCCCCGGCTCCTGGTCGACATCCCGAGCTCGTCCGGAGGATTCGCGTGGTCCCCCGACGGCCAGTGGATCGTCTACGGGATCGCCGACCGCGGGGACCTCCGGCTCATCCACCCGGACGGCAGCGGCGCCAAGCGGCTCACGCACGCGTCGGCCCTGTACCACTCGTTGCCCGCCTGGCAGCCGAAACCGGGCTAGAACTTGGCGAGCTACGGCTGACGCCTGAGCGAACCGAGCACGCGGTTTGTCAGCGCGGTCGTGGCGGCGTCTCGCTTTGATCCGAACTTGACGTCGAGGTAAAGCTCACGTCCCTTGAAGCGGGCGTGCCACAAGAAACGGGCACCACGCCGAACGTGAAAGAAGAGCGGAACTGATCGCAGTTTGTGTGGAATGTGCACGCGTGTGACTGAGGGGAAGCGTCGCGACCACGAAGTAGTGATGAAATCGCCAATTCCGATCACGAGCTTGTGTGGAGGCGGAATCAGACCTCCTTCCATCTTCGCGGCGTTAGCCGGTAAACGGTAGTCGGCGACCGTAATCCAAGCGACGCTCCGGTTCTCCTGGATGCCCGGCGCTACCGCACCGGTCCAGCCGCTGGACAGGAGCACGCGGAGAATGCCGTCCGTCACGACACGGGAACGGCTGGCGGCCGGCCCGGCCGCCAGCAGGAACACCGACAGCGCCAATGCACTGAGCAGAGCCACATTCCGAGTCATCGGAGGTAGTACGGGAGTCGAGGCCGAAGAGGTCCCGCGACTCGAAAAGCAACAACGGTTTCACCGCGGAGGCGGGCTTTGCTCGCCTCCGCCCACAGACGCTGATCGCAGAGCCCGCCGCCGAAAATTGGAGCTCACGCGCCAGCGCGGGCAAGATTTTTGGCGGATGATGGCGAGGGCCGGAATCGAACCGGCGACACCACGGTTTTCAGCCGTGTGCTCTACCGACTGAGCTACCTCGCCCGGAAGTCCGAGTGTAGCCGAGCGACCGCCTCGGTTTGAGGCCTTTTCCCTGCCGAAGACCGGAGCCGCAGGCTTTGGTCTTCGGCAGCTAGACACCACGGTTTTCAGCCGTGTGCTCTACCAACTGAGCTACCTCGCCTCGGAGGCGGCAGTTTAGCCGTCCGCTCTTGGGCCAATCCTTCGTCTCATGCACGCGCTGCTGAACCGGCGCACGTGATCCGGGTTCGTCCTCTACTTCCTCGTGCCGCTTCTGCAGCAGCACTCCAGCTTCATCTGAGCAGCGGGCTCCTACAACAGACGCCAGACGCCCTTCCGAGCGTCTGGCGAAAAGGGTCCGGGCCGGTGCTACCGCGCCGCGAACTCCTTGGGCTCTGGAGATTACGCGGCCGCGCCCTTCCGGGCAACCAGAGCGGTGCCGTTTCCTGCCGAAAAATCCGCAAATTCCGAGAAACCGCGGGTGGAAAGCTCGGCCCGAATCCGCTCCGGCGGCACGTAGATCGGCGTGTCCGAACCACTCGAGAACGCGATCACAACGGTGCCTCCCGGGGAGACGACGCGGGCGAGCTCGTCGAAGAACGGGATCATGTTTGCCAGCCCGACGAGGTCGAATGTGCCGTCCTCGTAGGGAAGCCGAGAAGCGTCGGCGACCTCGAAGCGAACGCGCCCGGCCAGCTCCGGCGGAGTCTTGCGCCGTGCCTGCTCGACCATTCCTTCTGCCAGGTCGGCACCGATCACGTCGGCCTCGGGAAAGCGGCGCGCGATCGCGAAAGCCCCGACGCCCGTGCCGGCCCCAAGGTCGAGCGCGCGGCGCGGGGCCTCGACGGCTTCGAGCGCCACCTCGTAGGGAGCGATGTGATTCGGGTTCACGATCGTGTCCCAGTGGGGAGCGAGGCTGTGGAACTGGAGCCGAAGGGCGCGGCGAAAGAGGGGCCAGAGGCCCGGCACCCGAGTCACGGCAACCGTGACCAGGCGGGCGAAGCGCCGGCCGAGGGTTGTCTTCAGGTCCTGGCTCCGGCTCACGGCATCGTCAACCTGACCTCGATCCGGTCTCCCGCGCGCGCAGCGAACATGTCCGCGGCGTTCCCGCCGCTGATGGCGACCGCGATGTTCCGGTACGAGTCCTCGTAGAGGATGATGTCGCCGGGCCGTGCATCCGCGAAAGTGCGCGCCGCCACCGCGTAGAAGCGCTCGCCCCGGCACTCGAGCTCGACGCGGGTGCCCGGAGCGACGCCGAGCTGATCCATGTCCTCGCGCGTCAGATTGAGCTGCATGTTCCCGTACCGGTCGACGTAGAGCACGGTTCCACGAGCCCGCCCGGCACCGACGTCGGCCTGCGGGATGTCGAGGCGTGCGAGAGCCTCCGGCGCGACCGGCGGCCCGAGCTCCTCGAGCGCAACGCCCCGGGCGAGGTGGGCGGCCGCCGGCGCGAACAGGTCGCGCCCATGAAACGTGCGGGAGACGGGCTGCAGCGCGTACTCGGGGTTGGCGAGCTCGTGCGCGGCCTGGATCCCGCCTAGCCGCTCGGCCGCGGGAATGAGGAGCCCGTTGTCGGGACCGACGTATAAGCGTCCCTGTCCGTCCCTGAGCGCGAGCGCGCGCCGGGAGCCGCCGACGCCCGGATCGACCACGGCGAGGTGGACTCCCTCGGGCATGTAGGGGAGGGTGCTGCAGAGGACGAGTGCTCCCTGGAGGACGTGCTGCGGCGGAATGCCGTGCGTGATGTCGATGATCTCGACCTCGGGCGCGATGCGCTTGATGACGCCGTGGCAGGTGCCGACGAAGGCGTCCTGGAGGCCGAAGTCGGACAGGAAGGTGATGAACACGGCGGGACCTTGACAGAGTGGAAGAGGAGTAGCACTCGCGTCTAAGGATCAGGGGGAGATGAAGCTCAAGGCGACAGCTTTCGCGATCGGCGCGGTTTTCTGCTTGGGAGCCGCCCCTGCGAGCAGCCAGGCGCCGGCCGCGGCCGCGAATAAGAAGTGCAAGGTCGTGATCAAGATCGTGCACGGCCACAAGCTGCGCGTCTGCCACACGGTCAAGCCGAGCCCGCCGCTTCCGGCCAGCGTGTCGGTGACGCTCGACCGAGCGCACGCGGCGACTGGCTCGATCACCGCTGACACGGGAGGCAGCTCACCGCCGGAGGAGCGACCCTGACCGTTCCGGCGGGAGCGGCCTCGAGCACGACCAGCGTCACGATGACGCCGGTCCCGCGCGTCCGTGATCACCACGACCGGCGCAAGTGGCGGACGCGCCGTCAGTCATGTTCGAGTGCAGGGGCTGAAGTTGAACCTCGCGAACAAATTCTCGAATCAGGCCCCTCTCGACTACGTGGCCTTCAGCTTCTCCCCGCTGCCGTGCTCCTGGGCCACGTACGGAAACGGAGACGGCGATGCGCCGTTCAAGGCGACGATCCTCGATCTCGACCTGGCGCACGCGACGGGTATCGGCGCGCACCCGAACCCGACGCTAAACGTCTTCGTCGGCAAGGCCACCGAGTTCATCGACTACAGCTGCCCTCACGTCCCGCCCGTCCACATGGAGAGTCACGCATACTGGAACGTGATCTCGGCCTTCCACGGCGGCTTCTCGTTCACAATCGACGACTGGGACTTCGGAAGCTCGTCCTTCGCGCACAAGACGTACGCCAAAACCATCTTCCCGGGCGGCGGCTCGATCTCCGAGCTCACCACGTTCGACCTCAGGCACACCCCGGAATAGGAGACCGATCCGCCGCCGCCTCCTGTGGCTTTCCATGCTCTGCTTGCTGGCCGCCGCAAGCGCAGTACCGGGGTCGGCGAGCGCGAGGAGGATCGGTAATTCGCACGTTCCGTCAGCACGTCGTCGCTGTCGGCGCCGGGTTCGGCAATTTGCACGTGAACGACGGTGTCCCCGGAGTTGGGTACGCGATCAAGGACTGGAGCCATCTCGGCGGGTCGGTGTGGGCGCGGAAGACGATCACGAACAGCGTCACCTTGACGGCCAGGGGGGCACCGTCACCTTCACCGAGCAGACGACGTTCGACCTCAAGCACGCACCTGAGTAGAGACGGCGGCGGCGAGGCCGTCGAGGTCGTGACTCGTGGCTTCCGCGACGACCGCGATTCCAGCTGCCCGGGCGGCCTCGGTCGTCTGCGGGCCGATCGAGACTGCGGGCGCCGTGCGGGCGAGCGCTGCGTAGGCCCGTGCCGCAGAGGCCGACGCGAGGACGACGAGATCGGCCTCCGGGAAGTCCGCGGGGCGGAGCTCCGTCGTCCGATACAGCGGGACGAAGTCGGCGTCGAGCTCCTCGACGAGCAGTCGCCGCGCGTCCTCGGCGCCGGCGAACAGGACGCGGCCGGCGGGCCGGGGAATCTCGGCCAGCAGACCCTCCTGTGTCGAGACCGACGGGACGAGATCCGGAGGCTCCGGAAGCGCCGCCGCGGTGCCGGGACCGACAGCGGCAAGCCGCTTCGGCTGGCCGCGCATCCGCCGGGCCAGTTCCCGTGCGCCGTTCTGACTCGTGACGATAACCCAGTCGTAGCCTTCGACGTCGACCTCCTCGGGGCCGACGGGTTCGACCTCGATCAGCGGACAAACCGCAACCTCGAGCCCGAGCGCCTCGAGCCGCTCCACCAGCTCGCCGGCCTGGTCGCGGGGACGGGTCACGACCACCTTCATCCGGCGGTCCCCCGGTACGCCCCCAACCACCCCCAAGGGATTCGACGAATCCCTGTGGTCACCGTAGCGGGAACCGATTCACGCGTCTGTGCCGGAGGTGGGACGATTCTCCTCCGCGAAGGCTGAGAGCTCGACCGCCAGCGCCGCCGGATCGTCCCCGCTTCGGCGCTCGACCCAGCTCCCGTCCTCGGCCGCAACGAGCCCAGTGAGCGTCACGCCGTCGTGGTGTGCCGCAACCGGGGCGAGGCACCCCCCACCGATCGCGAACACGCAGGCGCGCTCGGCCTCGACGCGTCGGCGCGTCTCGGGATCGTCCGTCGCCGCGACGAGCTCCCCCTCTCCGGCGCGCACCTGCAGGGCGAGCGCTCCCTGACCGGCTTCCGGCAGCATCTCCTCGGGGAAGAAGCGGCGGCCGATCTCCCCGCCCAGGCCGAGCCGGTCGAGCCCGCACGCAGCGAGGACGATCGCGGCCAGCCCGCGCTCGCCCCGCTTGCGCAGCCGCGTGTCGATGTTCCCCCGCAGTGGCTCGATCCGAAGGCCCGGCTCGAGCGCGAGCAGCTGCACGCGCCGCCGGATCGACGCCGTCCCGACTCGCATCCCCGGGCGAAGCTCGGAGGCACCGCACAATGCATCCCGAGGATCCTCGCGCGGGAGATACGCGCCCACCACGAGCCCCTCGACGTCGCTCGAGGTCATGTCCTTGGCGGAGTGAACGGCGACGTCGATCCGCCCGTCGAGCAACGCCTCCTCGATCTCCTTGACGAAGACGCCTCGCGAGCCGATCTCGCCGAACGGCTTCGTCCGGTCGCGATCGCCTGCCGTCGTGATCGGAACGAGCGCGATCTCGACGCCGGGCCGCCGCAAGCGCGAAGCGGCGAGCTCGGCCTGGGTGAGCGCGAGCCTACTGCCCCGCGACCCGATCCTGATCAGCACTCGCGCCCCTGGCCGCCGCCGGCTGCCGCCGGGCGAAGCCCGGCTCCGCCGCCGCCTGACGCCGCTGACGGCACGGTGCTCTCCGGGTCCGTATTTCTCATACTGTGCCCTCCGGCCCCGCACCGCCAGCGGCGCCCCAGGAACGCGAGTTTCTTCCGCCAACTCGCGCTGATCATGCTCGGAGGTTCCCCGAACCTCCCTCCTTGTCCTCGAGCCCGAACAGGTCGCGAACCACATCGGCGTACGCACCGCCGTCCGCCCCGGCAGCCGCCTCCTTCATCCGCACCGTCGGAAGGTGCAGGAGCTTGTTCACGATCTGCGACGTCAGCGATTCGACCGCCTTTCGGTCGCGCTCGGACAGGTCGCCGAGCCTGCCCTCGAGCCGCGCAAGCTCACGCGCGCGGATCTCCTCGGCGCGCGCCCGCAAAGACGCGATCGCCGGGACGACGTCGAGCGAGGCCTGCCAGCCGCGGAAGCGATCGGCCTCCCCGGCGACGATCTCCTCGGCCCGCGCCGCCTCCGTCCGCCGGCCCGCCAGGCTTTCCGACACGACCGCCTCGAGGTCGTCGATGTCGTACAGGTAGCAACCGGGCAGCTCGTGAATCAACGGGTCGAGGTCGCGGGGGACAGCGAGGTCGATCAAGAACAGGGGCCGCCCTTTGCGTGCGCGCAGTGCGCCTTCGACCGCTTCCCGCCCGAGCACGAAGCCCGGCGCGCTCGTCGAGGAGACGACGACGTCGGCCGCAGCGAGCTCGGACTCCGCCTGCTCGAGCGGAACCGACCTGGCGCCGAAGCGGCCCGCGAGCTCCTCGGCACGCTCGACACTGCGATTGACCACCGCCGAGATCGTCGCTCCGCGCGAGACGAGGTTCCTCGCCGCCAGCTCGCTCACCTTGCCGGCGCCGATCACGAGGATGTGCCGGCCGTCGAGCTCACCGAAGACCTGCTGCGCAAGAGCGGCGGCGGCAGAAGAGACCGACGCCGGGCTCTCGCCGATCGCGGTTTCCGACCTCACCTTCTTCCCCGCGTGAAGAGCCTGCCGGAAGAGCCGATCGAGCACCGGCCCGGGGGAGCCGACCTCGGCCGCCGTCCGCACCTGGCCGAGGATCTCGCCCTCGCCCGGAACGAGCGAGTCGAGGCCGGCCGCGACGCGGCAAAGATGCAGTGCCGCCGCTTCGTCGCGCAGGCGGTAGAGCACCGGTACGAGCTCGCTCTCGGGCAGGCTCGCGAGCTCGGAGAGGAGAGAGGCCGCCCGCGCCTCCGCCGCGACCGCGTCGGGCGAGGCCAGATAGAGCTCGGTCCGGTTGCACGTCGAGAGGCACACAGCTTCGACGCCGTCCGCCGCGAGGCCGCGCGCAACCTCTGCGGCTTCCCGCTCACCGAGGGCGACGCGCTCCCGCAGCTCCACGGGCGCGAGGCGATGCGAGGTGCCGACGAGGACGAGTCTCATGAGAAATGCGCCGCCGGGAGGCCGAGCCGAACAGTGATCACCAGAGCGAATCCTGCGAGCAGGAGGTACGCGGCCTTGCGCCCGTGCCATCCCGCCTCGTAGCGCAGGAGCAGGAAGATGCCGTACACGGCCCAGGTGAACAGGGTCAGCCCCATCAGCGCATCGAAGCCGCCGCCGTGGAGCCCCAGGCGGACGAGACCCGCGGCGATCCCGAGCGTGAGCGCCGGAAGGGCAACTGCGATCGTCCGGCCGGCGAGCTCGTCGAGGGTGACCAGCGAAGGCACCCGAACGCGCAGGATCCTCGCCTCGCGCCGCTTCAGCCTCCGCTCCTGCCACAGGTAGAGGGCCGACAGCGCCGCCGCCAGCGTGAAACCGGCGAACCCGACCAGGACGAGCCCGACGTGCAGGACGAGGAAAAGGTTCGAATAGCTGCTCGTCTCGCCGGTCGTTCCCCCGCCCGCGTACGAGACCGCGAGCAGAACGGCCGCGAGCGGCATCACCCCGACCCCGAGCATGCGATACCTCGGCCGGCAGCCCCAGATCAAGTACGCGGCGACGACCAGCCAGACGAACAGGTCGAGCGATCCCGCCCAGGTCGCCCACGGAAATCCTTTGGCATCGACGACCTGGACGGCGAGCAATCCGGTCTGCGCGAGCCACCCGAGCCGCACCCCCCACGTCCCCAGGTGCCCGAGCTGACCGGGCCTGCGGTAGCTCGCCCCGTAGGCAACCGCCGCCACCGCATAGGCGCCGAGCGCGGCCCAGAGGAAGCCCTCAGCCAACCTCCGTCGCCTCCCTGGCCTCGACCTGCTCCGACTCGCGCGCGCGGCGCGTCCGCGCGAGCGCCGCCAGCTCGCCGATCTCCCGCTGGAGACGCTGGAGCTTCAATCCCATGATCACGACGTAGACGAGCACCGCCACGAACACGACGAGATAGGCGGCCGCGACGTACTTCTCGCCCGAGCTCATTCGAGTGCCTCCCGCAACTCACGCAGGCTCGACTCGAGGCGCTTTCCGGCCAGCTCGATCCGGTAGAGCGCCGAGGCGAGCGCGAGGATCGCGGCACACGAGACGCAGAACGTGAAGAACATCGACCCCGCCATCCGCGGCCCGCCCCCGCTGAATACAACGGGGTGGATGAAGTCCTCCGCCAGACGGATGGCGAGGAAGCTGACCGGGATCAGCACGACGCCGAAAAGCGCGTAGACCGCCGAGATGTTCGCGCGCCCGGGGCCGGGATCGACAGAGAAGCGAAGCATGAAGTAGGCCGAGTAGAACAGGAAGAGGACGAGGAAGAGAACGAGCTGCTGAGAGCCCCACGTCCACCAGACGCCCCAGGAAGCGCGCGCCCAGATCGAGCCCGTGACGAGCGTGAGCGCGCCGAAGATCACGCCGAGGTGGATCGCCACGTAACTCTCGAGGTCGGCGCCCGGCGGCCGCTTCCAGAGGTGCAGAAAGGCCTTGAGCGCGCCCCAGCCGAAGCACGTATAGGCCGTCAGCGCGATCGGGACGTGGAAGTAGAAGATCTTCTGCGAGAAGCCCTGGTCCACGTCCTCGGGCACCCAGAAGAAGATCAGCGCGACCGACGCGCAAACCAGCACGACGGCGAGAGCGGCCGTCGCAGCAACCGCGTTATTCCGTAACGACATACTCAAAGGAAGCCCAGCAGATGATCGCAAAGATGGCGTCATAGACGGCCAGCAGGCCCAGATACCGGCCGCCGTCCTCGACCACGCTCGCACCGACTCCGCCGATCACGATCGGGATCGCAAGCGGCAGGAAGAGAAGCGGGAGGAGCAGCTCCCGGGCGTGGCTCGCGGCAGCCATCGCGGCGAGCAACGTGCCGACGGCGCAGATGCCGAGGTTGGCCAGGGCCACCCCGGCGACAGTCGTGCCATCGACTCCGGAGAAGAAGATCGCGAACGCCGGGAGCGCGACGACCTCTGCAAGAACGAGAAAAGCCAGCATTGCGAGCGCCTTCGCCAGCCAGATCGCGGAGCGGTCACACGGCGCGAGCACGAGGCCGTCCAGCAGACCCTGGTCGCGCTCGGCCGCGAACGCGCGCACGAGCCCGAGCAGCGCGGTGAAGACAAGCGCCACCCAGAGCAGGCCGTACGCCGCGAGGCTCGAGCTCGCCGCCGGCAGCGCGAAATGGAAGACGACGAGCGTGGCGACGACGAACAGCAGCATCGCAGGCACCGTGTCGCGCGCGCGCAGCTCAAGCAACAGGTCCTTTCGAGCGAGGGTCACGACATCTCTCGCATACCGGCTCATGCGAGCGCGAGGCTCCCGCTCGCGAGCCCCGCCAGCCGAGCCGGATCGTGGGTCGCGACGAGGAAGGTCCGCCGCGGGCGCAGCTCCTCGAGCTCCGCCGCGAGCAACTCCGTGCCCTCGGCGTCGAGCGCGTTGAACGGCTCGTCGAGCAGCAGCAGCTCGGGGTCGTGCAGCAGCGCGCGGCAGAGCGCGAGCCGCTGCAGCATCCCACGCGAGAACGACTCTGCCCGCTCGTTTCGCACCCGCCAGAGCCCGAAGCGCTCGAGCAGCATCCCGATCCGCTCCCGGTGCTCCGGGACGCGGTAGAGCCGCCCGTACAGGTCGAGGTTCTCGAGCGCGGTCAGCTCGCGGTAGAGCAGCGGCTCGTGCGCGAGGAAGCCGATCCCGGCTCGATCGGTCTCGACGCGAAGCTCCCCAGAGGTCGGCGCGGCCAGTCCGGCGCACAGGCGGAGGAGCGTCGTCTTCCCCGAGCCGTTCGGCCCGGTCACGACCAGGAACCCGCCGCGCTCGAGATCGAGATCGATTCCCTCGAGAACGCGCTTCGAGCCAAAGCGCTTGGACAGGCCCCGCGCGCGGATCACGCGGTCAGCCTAGACGCTATCGGCCAGAACGAAGAAGAAGAAAGCGACGCTGATAACGCCGTTGACGGTGAAGAACGCGGCATCGAGCCGGCCGAGGTCGCCTGGACGGACGAGCGAGTGCTCGTACAGGAGCAGCGTCGCGACCAGCGCCACACCGAGCCAGTACAGCGCTCCGACCGGGAGACCCAGCCCAGCCGCGACGAGCAGCGCGATGGTGGCGGCATGCAAGAGGCGCGCACCCCAGAACGCTCCCCGCTCACCGAATCGAGTCGCAACCGAGTGCAGGCCCTCCCGCCGGTCGACCTCGAGGTCGAGCAGGCAGTAGAAGAAGTCGAAGCCGGCGACCCAGACCGCAACGGCGGCGCCGAGCACCCAGGACTGCCAGGGCAGATGACCGGTGATCGCCACCCAGGCGCCGATCGGAGCGAGGCCGTCGACCGCGCCGAGCCAGAGGTGCGAGAGCCAGGTCCAGCGCTTCAGGTACGGATAGACGACGAATCCGACGACGGGGATCGGCCAGAGCCAGCGAACGATCGGGTCGAGCTCGAAGACGGCCGCGAGGAACAGGGCGAGCGAGCCGAGGCAGAAGAGCGCCACCTGCCACGGGCGAAGCAGGCCGCTCGGAAGCTCGCGCCGGGCCGTGCGCGGATTGCGCGCGTCGATCCCGGCGTCAATGAGGCGGTTCAGCCCCATCGCGAGCGAGCGGGCCCCGACCATCGCAAGCGTGATCCAGACGAGGTCGTGAGCGCTCGGAATCCCGTTGACGGCGACCAGTGCGCCGACGTACGCGAACGGGAGCGCGAAGACGGTGTGCTCGACCTTGACCAGCGACGCGAAGCGCCTGGGGTACGTGGCGACGCTGTCGATCACGTCTGGCGGTGCGCGGACGGCTCGCCGGCGAGCAGCTCCAGGGCATGGCGAAGCGCGGGCCGCAGCACCGCGAAGCCGTCGCGACAGCCTCCGGGGGAGCCGGGGAGGTTCACGATCAGCGTGCTGTCGAGGATGCCGGCCGTGCCCCTCGAGAGCAGCCCGTGCGGGGTCTTGGCGATCGAGTCGGCGCGAAGCGCCTCCGCGATCCCGGGCGCCTCGCGCGCGACCACGGAATGGGTGGCTTCCGGGGTCACGTCCCGCGGCCCGAGGCCCGTGCCGCCCGTCGTGAGCACGAGCTGGGCTCCCTTCGCAAGCTCGGTGAGCGCATCGGCGATCGCGTCCGCTTCGTCGGGGACGACCCGCCGCTCGACCTCGTAGCCCTCGCCGGCCAGCAGCTCGGCGACGGTGTCGCCGCTCGAGTCCTCACGCGTTCCTTCCGCAACCCCGTCCGACACCGTGAGGACGGCGGCCTTCACACCGGCTCCTTCGTCTTCTCGACGAGACGGAGATCAGTGACCGTCATGTCCTTGTCGATCGCCTTCGCCATGTCGTAGACGGTCAGTGCGGCGATGGATGCGGCGACGAGCGCGTCCATCTCCACGCCGGTCTGGGCGGTCGTCTCGACGGACGAGGTGATCTCGACCCGGTCGCCGGCGACCTCGAGGCGGACGTCCACCACGGAGAGCGGGAGCGGGTGACAGAGCGGAATCAGCTCGCCGGTGCGCTTCGCGGCCATGATCCCCGCGACCTGCGCGACTGCGAGCGCGTCGCCCTTCGGAAGCTCGCGCAGCCGCGCGGCTGTCTCTGCAGCCATCGTTACGGTCGCGCAGGCGATCGCGCGCCGGCGGGAGAGCGGCTTCGAACCCACGTCCACCATGCGGACGGAGCCAGACGTGTCGATATGGGAAAAATGGCTCACCGGCCCGTCATCGTATGCCTATCCTCCAACGCATGGCCGCGCCCGAGGTCTCCGTCTTGATCCCGTGCCTGAACGAGGAACAGGCGATCGAGGGCGTGGTCGAGCAGGCGTTCGAGGGCCTGCGGCGGGCAGGGGTTACCGGTGAGGTGCTGGTGATCGACAACGGCTCCGAGGACCGTTCCGCCGAGGTCGCGAACGCGGCGGGCGCGACCGTCGTCCACGAGCCTCGCCGAGGCTATGGCAGCGCCTATCTCGCCGGGCTCGAGTCGGCCCGCGGCCGATACGTCGTGATGGCGGACGGGGACGGCACGTACGACCTGCGGCAGCTCGGTGACTTCGTCGAGCGGCTCCGCGGCGGAGCCGACATCGTCCTCGGCTCGCGCCTGAAGGGGCGGATCGCGCCCGGTGCGATGCCCTGGTCGCACCGCTACATCGGCAATCCCGTCCTCACCGGCATGCTCCGTCTCCTGTTCGGTCGTGTCGTCTCCGACGCCCACTGCGGGCTGCGCGCGCTGAAGCGCGAAACCGTGCCGGAGCTCCAGCTCTCGGCGCCGGGAATGGAGTTCGCGTCCGAGATGGTGATCAAGGCGGCCAAGCAGGGACTGACGATCGACGAGGTCCGAATCACGTATCACCCGCGCGTCGGCGAGTCGAAGCTGCACAGCTTCCGGGACGCGTGGCGCCACGTCCGCTTCATGCTCGTCCACAGCCCGACGTTCCTGTTCGCGATACCGGGCGGGCTGATGTGCGCCGTCGGGCTCGGAGTGCTCACCTGGCTCGGAATCGACAGATCTCTGCCCGAGGACGCAACCGGTTGGGCGATCGCCTCCGCCGTGCTCGCACTCGTCGGCGGCCAGGTGCTGCAGCTCGGGTTGTTCGCCCGCACGTTCGCCGTCATCTACCTCGGCGAGGACGACGCGACGCTCGAGCGGTTGTGGCGGCGGCTGCGGCTGGAGCACGGCCTCGCCGCCTCGGCCGCGGTGCTGGCGATCGGCGCGGGGATCGCAATCTACTCGTACTTCAACGGCGTCCCCGATCCGCGGCTAGGGCTGCTCGGCCTCACGCTCGTCGCGCTCGGTGTCCAGGCCGTCTTCGGCTCGTTCTTCCTGAGCGTGCTCGGCCGCGCCACGCCGAGCCACGGCCCAGACCGATAACCCGACGGGTAGCTCGACCCGGTCGAGCGCACGCAGGAGTGGGACGAGCCGGTCGTAGAGCAGGAGCGGTCCCTCGGGAACCTGCTCGGTCTTCCGGATCCGGGACGAGTAGAGCCAGCCGAGCGCGCCGAGCGGATTGACGAGCCTCAGCGTCTCGAGGTCGAATCCGGTCCTCATGAGCAGCTCGCGCAGCCCGCGCTTGTCGTAGCGGCGCTCGTGCGCCACCGCCCGGTCGATCGATCCGAACAGGGATGGATGCGCGGGCACGAGCAGCAGCAACCGTCCTCCGGGCATGAGCACGTCGCGAAAGCGGGCGAGCGCCCCTGCGTCGTCGCGGATGTGCTCGAGCACGTTCAGGCAGATGACGGAGTCGAACCGGCCCGACACGTCCTCGGCGGTCCCTTCGACCACGGTCACGTTCGACCGGCCTTCGAACCGGCGCCTGAGGACGGACGCCAGCTCCGGGTCGGGCTCGAGCGCGACCACCTCGCGCCCGGGCGACGCCAGCTCGGAGAACGTCCCGATGCCGGCGCCCGCGTCGAGCACCCTGGTTCCCAGATAGGGGAGACAACGGTCGAACAGCCAGCGGTTGTACTTCTGCGCCCCCTCCATCCGGCGAAGGGTCTCGCCCTGGATCTCGGGGAAGGTGAGCTCGTTCAGGCGCGTGAGAGGTAGCGGCGGCCGAGCGCGAGCAGCCCGTGGCGATGCCTCCAGGCGGCTGAGGCGCGCTCTACGACCCCCCCGCCGTACAGCACGCCGGTCAGGCCGCGGAAGCCCTCGAGCGCGTCGGGGCCGTAGGGGTACCACCAGGGGACGGCGACGCGGCCGCGGTCGAAGTCGGTGAACTTGACCTGCGAGCACTCGTACAGACCGTGCTTGGAGTGGGTGCGGCCGAAGCCGGAGTCCTTGTACCCACCCCAGGGCGCCTGGCCGACGACGTATGAGTACTGGACGTCGTTCGTCCAGACCGTCCCCGCCTCGAGCCGCGCTGCGACTCGGCCCGCCCGCTCCGGATCGCGCGTCCACAGGCTCGCGCTGAGCCCGTACGGAGAGTCGTTCGCGAACCGGACCGCCTCCTCTTCGTTGCCGAATGGGTTAACGGTGACGACGGGGCCGAAGATCTCGTCGCGCATCACGTCTGCCGTCTCGGCGACACCCGTGAGCACGGTCGGCTCGTAGAACCACCCGGGCAGGCCGACTTCCGGCCGCCGTCCTCCCGTCTGCGCGACCGCGCCCCCGTCGATCGCGTCCGAGACGAGCTGCTCCACCTTCCCGCGCTGCTGCTCGGAGACGAGCGGGCCGAGCTCCGTCTGGAGCCCGCTGCCCGGCCCGATCCGAAGGGCCGCCGCCCGGCGTCCAAGCTCCTCCACGAACGGCTGGTACAGATCGCGGGCGACGTAGATCCGCTCCACGCTCGCGCAGGACTGGCCGCAGTTGGAGAAGCCTCCCCAGAGCGCGCCCCGCACCGCCCGGTCGAGATCGGCGTCCTCGAACACGAGCATTGCGTCCTTGCCGCCGAGCTCGAGCGCGACCGGACACAGCCGCTCGCCCGCTGCAACGGCCACGCGGCGGCCGACGACCGGCGACCCGGTGAAGAAGACCTTGGCGATGCCGCGGGCGCGGACGAGCATCTCTCCCACCTTCCCGTCCCCCTGCACGACCCGCACGAGCCCCGCCGGCGCGCCCGCCTGCTCGAAGGCGCGCTCCACCCAGGCGCCCGTGAGCGGAGTCACCTCGGACGGCTTGACGACGACCGCGTTGCCGGCCGCGACGGCCGCGGCCGCCTGCGTGAACGGGATCCCGAAGGGAAAGTTCCACGGCGAGACGACCGCGACCACACCGAGTGGCTCGTAGAGCAGGCGGCCGCGCTTGTGCAGGAGGTACGGCTGCGTGAACCGGACCCGTTCGGCGCCGAGAACCTTTCCGGCGTGCTGCGCCGTCCAGCGCAGGTGCTCGAGCGCGAGGAAGAGCTCGGCGACGTACGACTCCAGCATCGGCTTGCCGGTCTCCGCCGTGATCGTCGCCGCGAGCTCCTCGGCGCCGTCCAGCAAAACGTGGGCGACGCGGACGAGCAACGCCCGCCGGTCGGCGTGAGTCGACTCGGCCCACCTGCGGTGGACGAGCCGGGCCTCGGCAACCAGCTCCGGGATCGCTTCCGGAGGAGTTACGGGCACGCTTCCGACCGGTTCGAGGGTGGCGGGATCGATCGAGCGAAGCTCCCCTTCGGCCACGGCCTCGGGTTGAACGGCCATCGGGCGATCTTACGCCGGGGCGGTGCGGGCCGCCCAGCGGTCGAGGTCCTCGAGCTGTGCTTCGATCCAGGCGGCCTGGTCGTGCTCCCGGACGTACTCCCGGATCGCAGCGATCCGCGCTCGCCTCTCCTCCACCGCCATCTCGATCACCTCGTGAATGGCGGCCGCCTGTCCGGCGACATCGAACGGGTTGACGGAGAGCGCCCACTGCCCGAGCTCCTCGTGCACGCCTGCGTTCTCCGAGAGGATCAGGACGCCGTCGCGCTCGTTCACGAGCGGCGCCTCCTTCGCCACCAGGTTCAAGCCGTCGAAGATTGCGTTCACGAGCAGAACGTCGTACTGCTTGTAGGCGGCGACAGCGAGCGCGAAGTTGTCGTCGATCTGCAGCTCGATCGGAACCCAGCCGCCGTTCTGGAAGCGATCGTTCACACGCCGGGCCTCGCGCTGGATCGCCCCGAGGTACTCGGCGTATTCGGGGATGTCCCCACGCGAGGGGTCGAGCTTGGCAAGCATGCCAACGCGGCCCTGTAGCTCCGGATGCTGCTCGAGGAAGAGCTCGAACGCGCGGAACCCGCGGACGATGTTCTTCGACGGGTCGGTGCGATCGACGCGTACGACCAGAACTTCGGGCCGGCGTTCGACCAAACGCTGCTCCTCCGCGAGCACAGCTTCGCTCGATGCGAGCTCGTCGAACTCGGACGGCTCGACGGAGATCGGGTGCGAGGTCACCAGCACGTCGCGCCCTTCGTACCGAAGGACACTGTTCGGAAAGTCGATCTCGGCCCCCACGAGATCGACGCACGAGCGCAGGAAGTTCCTCTTCCAGCGCGTCGAGTGGAAGGTGACGATGTCGTTCGCGAGCAGCCCGCCGTGAAGCGAGTGCCGGATCGCCTCCGGGAGAACGTGCCAGTAGTCCGTCTGGGGCCAGGGAATGTGGACGAAGTGGGTGAGAATGGCGTCGGGCTTCTGGTCGCGCACCATCCCAGGCGCGAGATAGAGGTGGTAGTCGTGGAAGAAGACGGGTGTGCCGGGCTCTCGGTCGAGCTCGTCGAGGACGGCTTCTGCGAAGGCGCGGTTGACCGCGACGTAACCCTCCTCCCAGGCATGGTTCAGGCCCACGTCCACCTGCGGCGTGTAGGCGAGCTCCCAGAGGTAGTGCTGGATGAACCAGAGCGTCGGATTCGAGACGACGTTGTAGTGCCAGTCGTACGCAGCCGGGTCGCTGCAAACGAGGCGCAGCCGGTATGGAGAGCCGTCCCGCGCCGTCTCCTCGATCACGTGGCCGCCGGCCTCCGCGGCCACGGCGCGGTCCTCGTCGCCCATCGCGCTCGCGATCCAGGTGACATCGTGGTGGGAGACGAGACTGCGAAGTGCGGTCACGAGACCCCCGCCTCCGCGGCGGGCGACGCGGTTGCCGTCCTCGTCCAACCGGTACGAGACCGGAGCGCGGTTCGAGGCGACGATCAGCTTGCGCCTTGTGTGGGCGGCCATCAGACCGCCGCTGCGACCGTCTGGACGTCGGCTCCGGCGGTGTCGTTCCCAAGCAGACGGTTGAAGAGGACGAGCCAGTCGCGGAGCAGCCGGGGAGTCAGGAAGTGGCGCCGCACGTGCTCTTTCCCCCGCAGCGCCCCCTCCTTCGCGGCCGCCGGGTCGGCGAGGATCTCCTTGCAGGCCGCGGCGCATTCGGTCGAGGAGCCGACGAGCCAGCCGCTGACGCCGGCCTCGATCTGGTCGACGATGCCGCCGACCGCGCCCGCGACCGTGGGCCGCGCCTTCCAGAGCGCCTCGCTCACCGTCAGCCCGAAGCCCTCGCGGATCGACTTCTGCACGACCGCGGCCGAGTGCACCTGGAACGCATTCACCTCCACGGCGCCGATGTTGTTCAGGTTGGAGAGGATGTAAACGTCGGGGTCTCCGGCAGCGTAGGTGACTGTCTGGTTGTAGAAGTCCCAGCCTTCCGGATCGTCGTGCGCCATCGACCCGACGAGGGCGAGCTGGACGCCCGGATAGTCCTCCTTGACCAGCCGGTACGCGTCGATGACGCCGAGCGGGTCCTTCCAGGGGTCGAACCGCGATACCTGCGTCAGCAGCGGCCGGCGGACGTCGATTCCGAACTGGTCGACGATGTAGGTGGCATCCTCGGGTGAGAGCGCCATGTTCTTCGGTGCCAGCGGGTCGATCGCGGGCGGCCAGATCGCGGCCATCGGCAGGCTCTCGGCCCCCGGCACGTACTCGCGGCGATGGAAGACCGCGGCGTCGTAGCGGCCGAGCGATTGCAGCAGAAAGGCGAGCACGTCCTCGTTCGGGCTCGACAGGTCGATGTGGCAGCGCCAGATCCAGCACGCCTCGGAGTCGGGAAAATGGTCGCGAACAGCCGCCGGCTGAGGGTCGTGGACGATGACGAAGTCGTACTCGTCCTCGAGCTCGGAGGCGTTCAGCGTGTTGTAGCGCCGGTAGATCTCCTCCTGCCCGTCGATCAGCCCCTGCGGGCTCCCCTGCAGCGCGTTGTGAATCGTCTTCGTGACGTTGAAGAACTCCTCCTGACCGTGGATGATCCGCCACTCGACGTCGAGGCCCGCGTCGGACATCAGCGGGACGAGCGTGTAGTTGATCTCGGCGACGCCGCCGCCGAACGCCGTGGCGGACAGATGGAGGACGCGCTTGCCCGCCAGCGGCTCGGCCAGCCGGAGGATCTCCTCCATCAGCCCACGGGTCGCGATAGTGGCGTAGTCCCGGAGCGACTTGTGCCCGACGTTGACGAGCTGGAGCATCGGCTAGGTGCTTGGGCGGAGATGCTTGACGAAGCGCAGACGCGACCCGGCGCCTTCTCCCTGCTCGATCTCGAGCTCGTCGGCGAGCGTGCGGATGATCGCGATGCCGAGGCCGCTCTCGCTGAGCCGATCCGCCTCCGCGGTCTCGTCGAGCACGAACCCCTCGCCTTCGTCGGCGACCTCGATCGCAATCCGGTCGGGAGCCAGCTCGTAGACGACCTGCACCTGCCCCGCACTGCCGTTCTCGTAGGCGTGCCGCACCGAGTTGGTGCACGCCTCGGTCAGGGCCAGCTTGAGGTCGTGGAGCGTCTCGTCCGGAAGCGGGTGGAAATGCGAGATCCCGGCGAGAGCGAGGCGGCACAGCGTGATGTACTCCGCCTTCGCGGGAAAGGTCAGCCGCACGACGCGGACATCAGCGCTCACGGGCAGAGACCGTACTTGAAGCGGTGAGCCGCAGGCGCTCCATCATCCGCTCGTTTCCCGTACGCCCGGAGATGTAATCGGGCCGCTTATCCCCCGCAGCCGGGTGACGGCCGGCTCGGGCGCTCGCCGAGCTTGATGCTGACATCCCGGCGGTCCCCCCCGCGCACGATCGTGAAGACAGCCGTGTTTCCAGGCTCGAGCCTCTGGCCCACGAGGCGGACGACGTCGGTTCCGCTCCGCACGGGATGACCGTCGATCGCGACGATCACGTCCCCTCCTCCGATCACCTCGGCTCCTTCGAACATCGTCCTGTTCGTTCCCGCGTGGAGACCCGCAGCCGCCCCCGGGCTGCCCTGCTTGACGCACGTGATCAGAGCGCCGGAGGAGACGCGGTAGTGCAGAAAGCGCGCGAACGAAGGCGTCAGATCGTCGGTGGTGATCCCAACGTACGCATACGCGACCCGGCCGTGCGCGAGCAGCTGCTCCATCGAGCGGCGGGCGGTGTCGATCGGAACCGCGAAGCCGACGCCTTCGCCGTTGCCGGTCGAGCTGCGGATCTGGGCGCTGATCCCGATCACGCGCCCATGCGCGTCCACGAGCGGCCCGCCCGATGTCCCGTGATTGATCGCCGCGTCGGTCTGGATCGCGTCGATCAGCTGGTACTCGGACGTGACCGACGAGATGGAGCGGCGCGTCGCCGAGACGACCCCGACGGAGAGCGAGTTCTCGTTCCCGAACGGGCTCCCGATCGTGGCCACGGGCTCGCCGACCACGACACGCGACGAGTTGCCGAGCGGCAACGGCGTGAGCCGGTGCTCGGTCGGGTCGACCTTGACCAGGCCGACGTCGCTGAACAGATCGTAGCCGACGATGTGGCCCGTGACGCGGTCACCGTCCGCGAACTCGACGTAGAGCTCGTCTGCCGGCCTGACCGGCTGCTCGGGGGCCGTGGTGATCACGTGGGCGTTCGTCATCACGTAACCCGCGCGCGAGACGACGAAGCCGGATCCCTGCCCTTGCTCGCCGGTCGAGAACGAGCTGAAGATCGTGACCACGCCGGGCGAGCGCTCGGCGTAGATCCGCTCGGCGTCGAAGGAGAACGGGAGCGGCGTAGGCTGCGGCTTGATCGACGCCGGTGTCTCGGACGCCGGCGCGGGAGGGCTGACCACGACCGTCTTCGTCCCCGAGCCGATCCACCCGGCCCCTCGTCCCACCCCGAGAGCGAGAGCCGCTCCGGCCACGGCGCTCGCGAGTGCGACGGTGGCGAACGCGAGAGCTTTCGGCATCGATCGTGACTGTATCCGCCGGGAGGGTCTGTCCGAGTAGTTGTCTATCGGGACAACACTGTTTCCCGTGGAATCTGGAGCTAGCCGTTGCTCGGGGCGGGGAGTGTCAGCGCGAACACGGTCTTACCCGGACGAGAGTCGAGCTCGAGCGTGCCGTCCATCAGCTTCGCCAGCTCGCGTGCGATCGCGAGCCCGAGCCCGCTTCCCGACGAGCGCCCGCCGTCGGCGCGATAGAAGCGCTCGAACACCTGCTCGGCATGCTCCTTGGAGATCCCGGGGCCCTCGTCCTCGACCGCGAGCACGGCATGGCCGTCGTTGCTCGTCACCCGGAGGCGTACCGGCGTACCGGGCGGCGTATGGACGATCGCGTTCTCGACGAGCAGCCGGCCGATCTGCAGGACGCGCTCCGGGTCGCCGACCGCGCGCGCGTCGTCGCCCAGCGCGAGCTCGAGCGAATGGTCGTTTGCCACCGCGACCGGAGTGAACTCCTCGGCCACCGCGCGCGCGAGTGGCCCGAGGTCGAGCGGCTGCCTGTCAACTCGGATCCGGCCGGCGTCTAGCCGGGAGAGATCCAGCAGGTCGGTCGCGAGCCGCGTCAGGCGCGCTACCTGCCCCCTCATGGCAGCCAGGAACTCCTGCCGAGTCGCCTCGTCGAGATCCTCGTCAGCCATCAGCTCGAGGAAGCCGCCGAGCGAGAACAGCGGCGTTCGGAGCTCGTGCGATGCATTCGCGATGAACTCCCTGCGGGCATCGTCGAGCTGGGCGAGCCTCACCCTCATCCGGTCGAACGCGCGGGCGAGCTCGCCCAGCTCGTCCTGGGCCGTGTCGACCACCGGCTCGTCGAACCGGCCGCCCGCGATCCGCTCTGCGGCGCGCTCGAGCCTGCGGATTCGCCGTGCAAATGCCCACGCTCCTCCGTAGCCCACGGCGAGCGCGACGGCAAGGGCAACGAGCCCTGCGATCAGAAGTCGCCGCTTGAGCACGTGGATCGTCTCGAACTGGGGCGCCAGCGAAGCCGTGACGAGGATCAGCGGTCCCTGTAACGAAAGCGGTATGGCCACTTCCGCGAAGCGCCCTCCCTTTCGCGGCACTACACCGTGCTCAACGGAGTTCGATGCCTGGGCGCGCAGAGCGATCGTGTCGTCACCCACATCGCTCGAGCTCCGTGCGCCGAGCGAGTCGTCCTGAACCGACAAGGTGTCCTGGGTCAAGTAGCTGTAGATGACGATGCGCGCGTTGGTGCTCGCACTTGCCGTCTCCAGGAAGTCGCCGGGCGGCGTCGTCTGGTGTTGTCTGACCAGCCCGGGGACCGCCCGTTCCAGCTGCTTGAGCTTCGAGTCGATCAGCCTGTGCTGGAGCGAGGGAACGACCAGGAAGTAGACGATCAGGAGCGCCCCGACGACCACGAACGAGAGTGCGATCGACAGGATCGCCCCGACGCTGCGGATCGGGTTCATGCCTCGCGGAAGCGGTAGCCGACGCCGCGGACGGTGAGGATGAACTTCGGGTCGTGCGCATCGGCCTCGAGCTTCTCCCTCAGATGCCGGATGTGGACGTCGATCGTGCGCGGATCGCGATAGCTCGCGTCACCCCAGAGCTGCTCGAGCAGGATTCGGCGCGTGAACACGTGGCCCGGCCGGGACCCCATCGTCCGCAAGATCTCGAACTCGACGTACGTGAGCTGAACGGGGTTCCCCTCCACCTCGACCGAGCGCCGGCCCAGGTCGATGACAAGCCCGTCGGCGCTGATCTTCTCGCTGTCTTCCAGGGCTGCGCTGCTGGCGGCGGCGCGCCGAAGCAGTGCTCGCACCCGGCTGCGGAACTCGCGAATCGAGAACGGCTTGGTGATGTAGTCGTCCGCGCCGAGCTCGAGGCCGACGACCTTGTCGAGCTCGTCGTCGCGCGCCGTCAACATGATGATCGGGACCTGGCTCGTGGCCCGCAGCCGCTTGCAGACCTCCAATCCGTCGAGCTTCGGAAGCATGATGTCGAGGACGACGAGGTCGACCCGCTCCTGCTCGAAGCGATCGAGCGCCTCCTCACCGTCGCGCGCAGGCACGACGCGGTATCCGTCTCGTTCGAGCGGATAGGTGAGGAGCTTCTGAACGGCGTCCTCGTCGTCGACGAGGAGGATGGTCGCAGAGTGGGACATGAACGGCCTGCGAAAGGCGGGGCGCCGCTTCGCTCCTACTAGGATAGCCGCGCATGGCGTCGCTCCCGCCCCGATCCGAGCGGCGGCGCCCGCGGCGGGGCTCGCTCGAGCGTCCCATCAACGCCCGCTCGTACCGCGGGACGTGGCTGCTCGTAGCGATTCCGCTGCTAATCGCCGCGTTCAGCGTCAGGAAGGCGCCGACACTCCCTCCGCCCAGCCTTCCGCCCGCGTTCGACACTGTCGCCGCGCTCGATCTGGCGGACGAGCTGTCCGGGTCGATCCCCGATCGACGGCCGGGAACCGAGGGATCCAAGCGCGCAGCGCGCTGGGTGGCTGCGAACTTGCAGCTTCAGGGGTTCGCGACCCAGGCGGACCGCTTCGAGGCCGAGATCCCGGGACAGGGACGCGTCACGCTGCGCAACATCGTTGCGATCGCGCCCGGACGCTCCCCGCAGGCGATCGTCGTGATGGCGCATCGCGACGACACGGGCGTGGGCCCAGGAGCAAACGACAACGCATCGGGAACCGGAGCGCTCCTCGAGCTTGCGCGCTCCTATGCCAACCTCGGCGCAGGCGCAGGCCCTCAGGCGCGGGGAACCGGCCCCGCGCACAACATCATCTTCCTCTCAACCGACGCCGGCTCGTACGGTGCGCTCGGCGCCCTCCGGTTCGCGACACATTCGCCGTACAGAAACCGAGTGCTCGCGGTCGTCAACCTCGACTCGATCGCCGGACGAGGGAGCCCCGGCATCCAGCTCGCCGGCGACGCCCCGCGCTCTCCGCCCTCGTCGCTCGTCGAAACGGCAGCCGCCCGGCTCAGAGAGCAAGCCGGTGGGGGGCCCAGACGCCCGAGCGTGATCGGACAGCTGATCGATCTCGCCTTCCCGTTCAGCCTCTACGAGCAGGCGCCCTTCGTCGGCAGAGGCATCCCTGCCGTCACCCTGACGACGGCCGGCGACCGGCCCCCTTCCTCGCTCAGCGACACGCCGGATCGCCTGCGCACGCGCCGCCTCGGGCAGATGGGCCGCGCGACCCAGGTGCTGCTCGGATCGCTCGACCAGGGGCTGGAACTTGCCCGCGGGACAGCCGGCTACATCTTTCTCGGATCGAGATTCATGCCGGGCTGGGCGATAGAGCTCGTCCTGATCGCCGCGCTCGTCCCGTTCCTGGTGACCGTCGTCGACCTTTTCGCCTACTGCCGCCGCCGCCGCATCAAGCTGATCGGCGCGATCAGAAGCTACGTCCGCAGACTCGGCTTCTGGGCCTGGGTGGGCGCCTCCTTCGCGTTCCTGACGTTACTCGGGGCGTGGCCGCAGGGAGCCGCTCAGCCCCCGAACCCGGATACGCATGCCGCCGGGCATTGGCCGGTGCTAGGGCTCGTGGGGCTCCTTCTGCTCGCGGCGGTCGGCTGGATCGTCAGCCGGGAAAGGCTGCTCCCGCGACGACCCGTGCGGCGCGAGGAGGAACTCGCCGGCTACGCCGGGGCGATGATCGCGCTCGGCATCCTCGCCCTCCTCACAGCCGCTTCGAATCCCTTCGCGCTCATCTTCATCCTTCCTTCCCTGCACGCCTGGCTGTGGCTGCCGCACATGCGGGACCGGCCCGCCTGGGCTCGCCTCGCCTTGCTGGCCACCGGGTTCGCCGGGCCGGTGCTCCTCGTTGCGTCGCTCGGGATCCGCTTCGGGCTCGGCCTGGACGCCCCCTGGTACGTCACCGAGCTCGTCGCCTTGGGCTACGTCCCCGTGCCGGGAATCGCAATCTTCTTCGCCTGGCTCGGTGTGGCCGGCCAGCTGACGGCGCTGGAGGCTCGCCGCTATGCCCCGTATCCGACGGCGGCGGAGCGGTCCTCGCAAGGCCCCGTCCGCTCGGTGCTCAGGCGGATGCTCGTAAACTCCCGCAGCCGGCACTCCGAGGACGAGCTCGCCGAGCGCCGGGGGGCCCGCGCCCGCCGCTGACAGGGCTCAGGCCAGCCGCAGAAAACGCACGCCGGCGCCGGCCGGCAGCTCACCTTCACCACGCGGCACCAGCGCGAGGGCATCCGCCGAAGCCGCGCTGGCGATCATGTGCGACTCCTGCCTACCGAGCGGCTCGAGCATCGTCCCTGCATCGCCGGGCCGGCTGCGAGCCCGGACGAGCTGGTCCCGCGCGGGGTTCCGGCGAAAGGCAGCGCCGAGCGCGCCCGTCTCGAAAACCGGCCCAGGATCGGTGGCGCCCTGTAGCGCCAGCACGGCGGGCTTGACGAACAGCTCGAGCCCCACGAACGACGAGACGGGGTTCCCCGGCAGGCCAAAGACCAGGGTCTCGCCCCGAACGCCGAACGAGAGCGGCTTTCCGGGCTTGACCGCAACACCCCAGAACACCTCCTCCACCCCGAGCTCGGACTCGATGCGGCGAACGAGGTCGTGGGGGCCAACGGAAACGCCGCCGGAGGTCACCAGCACGTTCGACTGCAACCCGCGCGCGAGCGCCGCGCGGTGCGCCTCCTCGTCGTCCTCGACCGTCGCGAGCGGGTCGACGGCCGCTCCCGCCGACGCGAGCTGGGCGGCAAGCATGACGCCGTTGGCTTCGTAGACTTCGCCGGGCCCGAGCGTCTCGCCGGGAGAGCGGAGCTCGGTGCCGGTAGTCAGGACGGAGGCCCGCGGGCGCCCGCCGCAACGAACGGCGGAAAAACCGGCCGCCGCAAGCGCTCCGATCTGCCCCGAGCCGAGCCGCGCGCCGCCGGGGACGACGAGGCCGCCTGCCCGGATGTCACCCCCGCGAGGGCGCACGTTGGCACCCAGGGCAACGCCGTCAGGAATCTCCACACTGTTGTCATGATCGACAACATACTCGATGGGCACGACGGCATCCGCCCCCTCCGGGACGACACCGCCCGTTGCGATTGCCATCGCCTCGCCCGCCTCGAGCGCGCGCGCCGCCGGGCGCCCGGCGGCGATCCGGAAGACAACAGACAGCCTCCCGGGCGTATCCGCTGCCCGAACCGCGAACCCGTCCATCGCCGAGCTCGGAAACGGCGGGAGGTCGACGCGTGCGGACACGTCCTCTGCCAGCACCCGGCCGGCGGCATCCTCCAGGGGAATCGTCTCTGCAGGGAGCGGTCGCACACGCTCGAGAATCCGAGCCAGCGCGTCCTCGATCGAGAGCAGCTCAGCCACCGGCGGCACATAAGCTACTGCCGTGGCAACCGGAGGAGAGGCCGTGGGCGCGGAGGCGGTCTCGGTCGTCGTCCCCGTGCAAGACGAGGAACGCAGCGTGGCGCTGCTCTTCGACGAGCTCCGCTCGGCACTCGAGCCTCTGCACCGTCCGTGGGAGGTGATCTTCGTCGACGACGGCTCCGAGGACGGCACCTTCTCGGCGCTCACGCGGCTGAATGCCCAGAACGAAGAGGTTCGCGTCGTCCGCCTGCGGCGGAACTTCGGCAAGGCGGCCGCGCTGATGGCCGGCTTCGAGCAGGCGAACGGGGGTGTCGTCGTCACGATCGACGGCGACCTCCAGGACGACCCGGCCGAGATCCCGCGACTACTCGCGAAGCTCGAAGAGGGCTTCGACCTCGTGTCCGGCTGGAAGACAAGGCGCCGTGATCCCTGGCTGCGGCGCGTCCTGTCCCGGCTGTTCAACTTTACGGCGGGCAGGATGTCGGGGCTACGCCTTCACGACATGAACTGCGGCCTGAAGGCCTACCAAGCCGAGGTCGTCCGCGGGCTCCGCCTGTACGGCGAGTTGCACCGCTTCATCCCCGTGCTCGCCCACTACCGCGGCTACCGGATCGGAGAGCTTCCGGTCAACCACCGGCCGCGCGGACACGGGCGCTCGCGTTACGGCCCCGAGCGGTACCTGCGCGGCTTCCTCGATCTGCTCTCCGTTTCCTTCCTCGGCCGGTACGGCCACCGCCCGCTCCACCTGTTCGGAGGCCTGGGGCTCCTACTCGGCTTCGGAGGAGTCGGCGTGCTCGCGTACCTCACGGTCTTGAAGGCCGCAGGCGAGGCAATCGGGAAGCGGCCGCTGCTGATCCTCGGCGTCCTGCTGGTCGTCGTCGGGATCCAGCTGTTCTCGCTCGGCCTGCTGAGCGAGATGATCATCAGCCACCATGAGGAGCGCGCACGCGACCGCGACCGCACCGAGTTCCAGATCGAGGAGATCCTGCAGTAGCCGCCACCCTCCGGGTCCTCTACTTCGGGACCTATGAGCGCACGTATCCGCGGAACGCACAGGTGATCTCCTGCCTCCGCCGCGCCGGTGTGGAGGTGATCGAGCGCCACGTGCCGGTCTGGGAGGGCGAGGAGCACAAGTGGGCCGCGGGCGCCGGGGCAGTCGCCCGTCTCGCGGCTGCGGAGACGAGGCTCCTCCGGCGCCCGAAGGAGCAGTTCGACGTGCTGGTGGTCGGCTATCCGGGCCATTTCGACCTGCCGGCGGCGCGGCTCGCGGCCCGCGGGAGACCGATCGTCTTCAACCCTCTGGTCTCGCTCTCGGACACGTTCGTCGCGGATCGCCGGCGCTTCTCGCCCGGGTCGCCCGCTGCCCGCCTGCTGCGGTGGCTCGACCGGAGGGCCTTTCGCGCTGCCGATCTCGTCGTCGCCGACACGCAGGCGAACGCGGACTTCATGGCGGAGCTGTCGGGGCGCCCGCGCGGCGGCTTCGCGGTTTGCCTCGTCGGCGCCGAAGAGGCGCTGTTCCGGCCGCCATGGTCACCGGCCGGAGAGTTCCTCTTCGTCGGCAAGCTGATCCCGCTGCACGGCCTCGAGACGATCCTTGCTGCAGCGCAGCTCGCCCCCGAGCTCGAGATCACCGTCGCCGGCACGGGCCAGTTCGAGCACCTGCTCCGGGAGCGGCCCCCCAACGTCGACTGGATTCCCTGGATCGACTACGAGCGGCTCGGCGGCGCCTACCGGAGCGCGCTCTGCGCCCTCGGCATCTTCGGGACGTCCGACAAGGCCGCCCGCGTGATCCCGAACAAGGTCTTCCAGGCGCTCGCGTGCGGCGCGCCCGTGCTCACCGCCGACACGCCCGCCGCGCGCGAGCTGCTCGTCGACGGAGAGAGCGCGCTGCTCGTGCCGGCGGGCGATCCGCAGGCTCTCGCCGAGGCGATGCGACGCGCAGCCGGCGACCGCGCCCTGCTCGATCGGATCGCCGAGGGCGGCCTGCGCGCGTACCGGGAGCACGCGAGCGAACAGGTGCTCGGTCGCCGCTGGCGAGCTCTTCTCGAAGGAATACTCTGAGCGTGCGGGCCCCCGCTCCGCGCACCTTGGCCTGGATCGCCGCCTGCGCGTACGCCGTCGGCTTTACGGCGCTCTCAATCCTGCGTCACCGCGCGTTCCACACCGGCCGGTTCGACCTGGGGAACATGGTGCAGGCGGTCTGGACGACGGCGCACGGCGACTTCCTGCGCATGACCGACCTGCACGGCCACGACATCTCGCGACTCGCGGCGCACTTCGACCCGATCCTCGCCGTCTTCGCTCCGCTCTGGTGGATCTGGCCCAGCCCCGACCTGTTGCTGACCGCCCAGGCGATCCTGGTCGGGCTCGGAGCAATCCCGGTCTTCTGGCTCGCCCGCAAGCACCTGCGGTCGGAGCGGGCGGCTCTCGGGTTCTCGCTCGCGTACCTGCTCTACCCCCCCGTCCAATGGCTGACGCTGAACGAGTTCCACCCGGTGGCGCTCGCGTGCCCGCTGCTGCTGTTCGCATTCTGGTACCTGGACGAGGACCGGCTGCTGCCCTTCGCGCTCCTCGCGGTCGCCGCCGCGACGACCAAGGAGGAGATCCCGCTCGTGATCGCCGGGATGGGGCTCTGGTATGCAATCTCGCGGAGGCGCTGGGCGGTCGGCGGGGCCATCTGTGCGCTCGGCCTCGCCGTCTCGCTGATCGCGATCGAGGTGATCGTCCCGCACTTCAACCGCCACGGCGCGTCGCGGTTCTACGGCCGCTACGGCGAGGTCGGCGGCTCGCCGGGAGGGATCCTGCGCACGCTCGTGCACCACCCGCTCCGTCTGCTCACGGTGGCCTTCGACCACCGTGGAGTCCACTACCTGCTCGATCTCGTCCTGCCGCTTGCGGGGCTCTGCCTGCTCGCGCCACTCGTGCTGATCGCGGCCCTGCCCGAGCTCGCGATCAATCTCCTGTCGAAGACAGCAACTCAGACCTCGATCCACTTCCACTACACGGCGGGGCTGATCCCACCGCTCGTCGTCGCCTCGATCTTCGGTGCGGCGCGCCTCTCGCGGAGGAGCCCGCGCCTCGTCGTGCCCTTCGCGGCCCTCGCGCTGGCCGCCACGCTCGTGGGGAACTACCGGCTCGGGGCGCTGCCGGTCTGGCGGGACCTACCGGGCGGTGAGACGCTCCAGGCCAGCTACTCGCACGTCTCCCGGCACGACGACGTCGCGGCGAGGGCCCTCCGCCTGATCCCCGGCGACGCGGTCGTCAGCGCGACCAACTCGCTCGGCGCTCACCTGTCGGCTCGCCGGAAGATCCTCAGCTTCCCGGTCGTCGAAGGTGCCGCCTGGGTGGCCGTCGACGAGACCCAGCTGAGCTTCCGCGACCGCTCGATCGCGCCGCTGCGAGCCGCGAACCGGCTCGTCCGACTGCGGCGCAACCCGGGCTGGCGGGTCGTGTTCGAGCAGGACGGGGTCGTGATCTTCAAGCACACGGCAGACGATTGATCGATAAGCGATCAATCGTCGATTACCCCTCGACGGGCAGGCTGCCGCTCGCCCCGGAGAGGAGCGCACGCCTCACGGCGCGCGGACGCGAGGCCGCGGAGCTCACGGTCTTTCAGGGCGGGAGGCGTCCGGTTCGAGAGGTCAGATAGATGATTGATCGATGATTTTCCGATCAATCATCTAGTGCCGATGCGCCTGACACGTCGCGAGCTTCTCGCCGGCGCCGCGGTGAGCGCCGTGGCCGGCACGGGTATCTACGAGCTGGTCGACCGGCTCGGCCGGTCGCCGAGCCGAGCTGCCGCGGCCGGATTCCCGTCCGAGCAGCACGTGCTCGAAGGACTCCGCGTGGTACGGGAGGACGGCATCGAGGTGATCGTTCCGCCGCTCCACCACCGGATCGTCACGGCGAAACTGCGAGTCGGCGAGGACCACGCGTCGCTCGTCGCCGCTCGGGCGGAGCTCGAGCACGCGCTGGACGCGATCGAGAGCGGACACGATCCGACTCCGGCCGGCCTCGGCGTCACCGTCGGCTGGGGCCTGCCGTACTTCGACCGGTACGTCCGTCAGCCCGCCGAGCAGCACATTCCGATCGATCTCCGAGCCTCCCGTGCCGACGGCCGGACGGTGAAGGCGCTCACTCACTCGATCCGGTTCCCGAGCGACCCGTCCTTCCTCGTCCTCGAGGACAACGACGTCGCGGTCCTGCTTCGCAGCGACGACCTCACCGCGGTTCAGACCGGCGCGAAGGAGCTGCTGGGTCTCGACCTGCTCGAGCCGACCAGCGTGCGGGTGGGCTTCGCCGGCGGCGGCTTCGAAGGCGGGATGAGCCTGCCGAAGCGGATGGCGCTGGCAGCGAAGGTCCCCGGGGCCGACCTCGTCCCGGCCACCGCTGAGCTGTTTCTCGGCTTCACCTCCACGCAGAAGGCGGGCCTCGGACCGACGCGAATCGCGAACCTCGAGACGCTTCGCTACACGAACGCGCTCGGGGGGTACTTCGAAGGCGGAACGCACATGGCGCTCTCGCACATCTTCGAAGACCTCGAGGGCTGGTACCTGACCTTCGACTTCCGCGACCGCGTCGACACGACCTTCAAGCCCGGGATCGAGGTCAAGACCGGAGCCCAGACCGTCAGCCAGGGACCGAACGAGGTGGCATCCGTGTCGCAGGTCGCGCGGGACTTCCACAAGAGCGGCACGATCGGGCACAGCGCGTCGATCCAGACCACCTCCCGCCTGATCGAGGACGTGCGCGGGACGGACGGCGTCGTCTACCGCAAGGGCACCGCGATCCCTCACAGGGCGGACTTCAACACGCTCGACAACCCGTTCGCATGGAGCTCGCGCCAGAAGCTCGACGCGATGAGCGACTCGCCCGCCGCGGGCCTCCACTTCGTCGTCTTCAACCCGTCCAGCGACGACTTTCGCCGCAACCGTATGGCGATGGACGGGTTCCTGCCGGACGGGACGAAGCTGCCGTTCCAGCGCGGCGCACGGGGCCAGGGGCTGAACTCGATCCTGACGACCACCCACCGCCAGAACTTCCTCGTTCCCCCGCGCCGGAACCGCTCGTTTCCGCTCGTCGAATTCCTCACGTGAGCGGATTCGCGTTCCGCGAGCTGACCAGGGCAGACGCCCGCGCGATCGCCGGCTGGCGTTACGAGGAGCCTTACTCCGCGTACGACCTCGACGACGCTCAGCGGCTGCTCCTCCCCGAGTACGAGTACTTCGCCGCGGTCGCCGACGAAGGAGAGCTCGTCGGCTACTGCTGTTTCGGCGAGGACGCACGCGTTGCCGGGCTGGAGGAGGAGGCCGGCGTCCTCGACGTCGGCGGGGGCCTGCGGCCGGACCTGACCGGTGTCGGGCTCGGAGGCGCCTTCCTGCGGGAGGTATGCCGCTTCGGAGGCGAGCTCCACCATCCTGAAGCCTTTCGCGTCGCGGTCGCCACGTTCAATCAGCGCGCGCAGCTTGTGGCGGCGGCGCTCGGCTTCGAACGTTCGGGAGCGCACGAGACAGCCGAGCGCGAGTACGTCTTGATGACGCGCGCGGCTTAGAGGCTCACAGCGCTTCGACGTACTGCCGCACCTCGGAGGGCGAGCGGAGGCGGTGAACGTCGACCTGTCGGTCAAGGCGGTCGAGGATCCCGAGGACGCCTGGACGGTCGGTCCGCGGATACCGCCAGATCCATCGCAGGAGCGAGAGGTCGAAGCTTTCGCGACAGCCTTCGGGCAGGTCGGGCCGCGAGCGGCGACGGTCCCGCATGAGCCGCTTCAGCACTCGCCAGATACACGTTGCGCGCGAGAGATCGAGGAAGATCACCGTGTCGGCCCGGTCGAAGCGTGCGTCGCCCTCGGCGGAGAGGAAGTTGCCGTCGAGGATCCACCGGTCATTCGCGATTGCCGCGGCGACATCGCGCAGAGCCTCCTCCCGCGGCGCGGGCGTCCAGCCGTGCCTCCAGAACAGCACATCGAGGTGCACGACCGGCAAGCCGGTTCGGCGGGAGATGCTCGTTGCCAGCTCGGACTTCCCCGCTCCCCCGGTCCCGAGGATCACGACACGCTGCATGTCCTCCTAGCCGAAGAACGCGCTCGCTACTTCGAACCACTCGCCGGGCACGGTCTTCAGCTTGGCGGTCGCTTCCTTGAGCGAGACGTCGACGATGCTGTCGCCGTGCAGCGCCGCCATCCGGCCGAACTTCTGTTCGTGGACGAGGTCGGCCGCCTCGAGGCCGAAGCGCGTCGCCAGCACCCGATCGCGCGGGGTCGGGCTCCCGCCGCGCTGGACGTGGCCCAACACGGTGACCCTAGTTTCGTACCCCGTCCGCCCCTCGATCTCTCGCCCGAGCACGTCCCCCACTCCGCCGAGCCGCTCGTGCCCGAACTCGTCCTTCTCCTCGTGGGCCACCGTCCTCCGCTCGCCCGACGCGAAGGCCAGCTCGTAGCCCTCGCTGACGACCACGATCGAGAAGTCCTTGCCGCGAGCGTGCCTCCGGCGAATCTCCTCACACGCCTGTTCGACTGTCACCGGCTGCTCGGGGATCAGGATCACGTCCGCTCCGCCCGCGATGCCGCTCATGACCGCGATCCAGCCCGTGTGGCGTCCCATCACCTCGACCACCATCACCCGGTTGTGGGACTCGGCCGTCGTGTGCAGCCGGTCGATCGCCTCGGTCGCGATGAAGACCGCGGTGTCGAAGCCGAAGGTGTAGTCGGTCGCCGACAGGTCGTTGTCGATCGTCTTCGGGACGCCGACGACGGGAAGGTCGTGCTCGGCGTGGAGCGACGCGGCGACGCCGAGCGTGTCCTCGCCGCCGATCGCGACGAGCGCGTCGAGGCTCTGCCGCTCGAAGTTCTCGAGCACCCGATCGACGCCGCCCTCGATGCGGTAGGGGTTCGTCCGCGAAGTCCCGATGATCGTTCCGCCCCGGGGCAGGATCCCGGAGATCTCGCGGGGGCCCAAGGGCTCGAACAGCGCCTCCACGAGCCCGCGCCAGCCGGCGCGGATCCCGATGACGTCGTAGCCGCGGTCGAGCGAGCGCCGGGCGACCGCGCGGATGACCGCGTTCAGCCCGGGGCAGTCGCCGCCGCCGGTGAGGATGCCAAGCCTGGGCACGGCTCTATCATGGCTCTCGGGCCGGAGTGGTGTAACTGGTAGGCACGCGAGATTCAAAATCTCGTGGGGCGCAAGCCCCGTGTGGGTTCGAGTCCCACCTCCGGCATTCCGTGCAGCCGAGCCAGCGCTCCGTTGAAGACGTGATCCGCAACTTGCTCGAGCCGGAGTCGGTGACGGCTCGGCTCGACGGCAAGTCGCACACGATCCTTCCGGTCGGCATCCCTCCTGCCGAAGGCGAAGCGCTGCGGGACTGGGTCGTACGCGCCGGCGCCGCCTCGACGATCGAGATCGGGCTCGGCTACGGGATCTCGGCGCTCTACATCTGCGCGGGCCTGCTCGCGAACGGGCATTCGGACCCGCGCCATCTCGCGCTCGACCCCAACCAGACCCGGCGTTTCTCCGACATCGCGCTCCAGGCGATCGACGACGCCGGGCTGACGGACATGTTCGAGCTCCAGCGGGAGGACTCCCAGCTCGCGCTGCCGCGCCTCGTTGCCGAGGGCCGCAGCTTCGACTTCGCCTTCGTCGACAGCAATCACCGCTTCGACGGCGTCTTCGTCGACCTGATGTACCTGGCCCGCCTCGTCCGCGGCGGGGGCTTCGTCTTCCTGGACGACTACGAGCTGCCGGGCGTCAGGAAGGCCGTCGGCTTCTGTACGAGCAACTTGGAATGGACGATCGAGGAGAAGGCGGAAGCCAACGACCTGCACCACTGGGTCGTCCTGCGCCTGCCTCCGGCGGAGGTCGAGCGCGCCTTCCATTACTTCGTCGACTTCTAGCGCTCGCCCGATACCGCTTGAATCTCGACCCGCCAGCCCTGATACTTCGGCTCGCAGCGTGCACACCTCTCGACGCTGGTGTTTCGACAGGCCAACGAGCGACAGAGGAGGAAGAGTGAGAAACCGAATTTCGATCGCCGCGCTCGCCGGCCTCATAGGCGCCCTCGCGCTTGTGGCCGCGGGCTGTGGCGGAGGCGGCAAGAAGAGCGGAGGCGGGACCACCACGACGTCGACGGGTGACGCGACCGCTCTGCCGGCCTCCTCCTGCGGGCCCATCTACTACGAGGGCTCGGGCAGCCCGCAGTACATCGTCGCGTCCGACCTCCCATTGCAGGGCTCGGGGCGGACCCAGACGATCCAGATGACCGACGCGATCAAGTTCATCCTGAAGCAGAACAACTTCAAGGCGGGCAAGTACAACGTCGGCTACCAGTCCTGTGACGACTCGACCGCACAGGCGGGGAAGTGGGATTCGGGCAAGTGCTCGACGAACGCGAACGCCTACGCGCGCAACCAGAGCGTGATCGGCGTGATCGGGACGTTCAACTCAGGCTGCGCGGAGATCATCATCCCGAAGCTGAACACGGCCCCCAACGGGCCGCTCGGGATGGCCAGCCCCGCGAACACGTACGTCGGCCTGACGCACAAGGGCCCGGCGATCGCGCCTGGTGAGCCGGACAAGTACTACCCGAGCGGGAAGCGCAACTACATCCGCCTGGTCGCGGCCGACGACTTCCAGGGTGCGGCCGATGCTCAGCTGACGCAGCAGCTCCACTTCAAGAAGGTGTTCATCCTGAACGACAAGGAGGCCTACGGCCTCGGCGTCGCCTCGGACTACAGGAACGCCGCCACGAAGCTCGGTCTCACCATCTCCGGCTTCACGGCGTGGGATCCGAAGGCTTCGAGCTACGAGGCCCTCGCAACGCGGATCAAGCAGACGGGCGCCGACACCGTGTTCGTCGGCGGTCTCGTCTGCGAGAACGGGGCCAAGCTGATCAAGGACCTAAAGAGCGTGCTCGGCGCGAAGTACCCGCTGATCGCACCCGACGGTTTCAGCGACTTCACGGCGAACGGGCCCGCAGCGATAGGCACGTACATCAGTGTCGCCGGCATCCCGCCCGAGAAGCTGAAGGGGCAAGGCAAGTCGTTCGTGAAGGACTTCGGCACTCAGGTCGGCACGGCTGTGAACCCGTACTCGACCTACGCTGCGCAAACAGCGGTCGTGATGCTCGACGCAATCTCGAAGTCGGACGGCTCTCGGGCCTCCGTCACCGACAACCTGTTCAAGACGAAGATCACGAACGGGATCCTCGGCAACTTCGGAATCAACGCGAACGGCGATACGACCGCCAACCCGGTCACCGTGTACATCCAGACGGGATCCGGCAAGAGCGGAACAGGCAAGACGTACAAGACGATCGTCCCGCCGGCCAGCCTCGTGAAGGCCGCCTAACGATCGAGGAAAGCACTAACGCTGGGGGAGGCCGGTAAGGCCTCCCCCAGTACTCCTCGCCTCCTGCCGATGGTCACGGAAGCGCGTCGCCAACCGCTACCGCTCCTCCGCCACCGCCCCAGCTTCACGGCGATCGGGGGCTTGACGCTTGTCGGGCTCGTGATCATCTGGATGCTGGCGTATCTCGCCCAGGCGCCGTCGGACTTCATCCAGATCGTCCTGATCGGGATCACGACCGGCGCGATCTACGGACTCGTCGCGCTTGGGTACACGCTCGTCTACGGAATCCTGGAGCTGATCAACTTCGCCCACGGCGACGTCTTCATGCTCGGCGGGATGATGTCGGCGACTGTGGCCGCGAGCATCTTCGGGCTCGCGAGCGGACAGACCGGGATCGTCGTCTGGCTGTCGGTGTTCGGAACGCTCGTGATCGCGATGGCGTTCTGCGGCGTCCTGAACGTGTCGATCGAGTTCATCGCGTACCGGCCGCTCCGCGGCGCGCCGCGCCTCGCCCCGTTGATCACGGCGATCGGCATGTCCTTCATCCTCCAGAACGTCGCGCTCGCCTGGAAAGGGCCGAACTTCATCGAGGTCGTGGACGTGCTCCCGCATTCCACGCTCTTCAACATCGCGGGGGTCACGTACACCTGGAACAAGCTGATCGTCGTCATCATCACGGTGCCTGTCCTCGTCCTTCTCGTCTACCTCGTCGAGCGAACCCGCCAGGGAAAGGCGATGCGCGCGACGGCTCAGGACAAGGACGCCGCGGCGATGATGGGCATCAACGTCAACCGCACTATCTCGTTCACTTTCCTGATCGCTGGAGGACTGGCCGGTGCGGCGGGTCTTCTCTACGCGCTGTACGTGACGAACATCCGCTACGACCAAGGATTCCAGCTCGGGCTGATCGCGTTCACGGCGGCCGTCCTCGGCGGAATCGGGAACCTGCCGGGAGCCGTGTTGGGTGCGATCCTGATCGGGCTGATCCAGTCTTTGAACGAGGGCCTGTCCGCAAACGGCCCCAACCTCTTCGGGCTCCACCTTCCCTCTGTCCCCGGCAGCGACTGGACCCAGTCGATCGTGTTCGCGATCCTGATCATGATCCTCGTCTTCAGACCGGAAGGCTTATTGGGCGAGAGGACGCCCGAGGGAGGATGAGGTAGCCGGTGGCGCTCCGTCGTCCGCGTGGCTTGCTCGATCCCATCCGCGCCCAGGTCGGCGCGCTCGAGCGGCGTGTGCTCGGCGCGGACGCCAGCCCCGTCGCGCAGAGGATGTTCAACCGCGCGCTGAGCGCCGTCGTCGTCGGCGTGCTCGCCACGCTGGTGTTCGCGCCGCTCTACGGCTTCGCTCTCCCTGCGCTCCTGGGCTGGCTCGTTTTCGTCGCGCTCTACGTGCCGCCGTGGGAGGTGATCCCGAGAGTCGGACGCTTCATCAGGCCTGGCTTCGCACTCGCGCTCGCAATCACCTACCCCTTCTACTTCAACAAGATGTTCACGATCCCCATCTTCGGCCCGTTCCCGGATATCGCGACGGGCGTCGTGATGCTCGTGTTCGTGATGATGGCGATCGGCCTGAACATGGTCGTCGGCTATGCGGGACTGCTCGACCTCGGCTACGTCGCCTTCTACGCGATCGGCTCCTACACGGTCGCGTGGTTCGCGTCGGTCCAGTTCGCGAATCACAACGTCCACTTCGGTGCGGTGGGAATCGGGCCGACGGTCCCAGGCTTCCACGTCTCGATCTGGCCCCTGCTCGCCCTCGCAGGTCTGCTGACCGCGATCGTGGGCGTCATCATCGGCTTACCGACGCTGCGGCTCCGCGGCGACTACCTCGCAATCGTCACGCTCGGCTTCGGCGAGATCATGCCCCAGGTCGCCCGGAACGGGAACAACCTCTTCGGCTTCAACCTGACGAACGGCCCGAACGGGATCACGCCAATTGACTCGCCCGGGTTCGGACACGCGCTCCACAAGGCCACCGGAGGCTTCCTGCCCGACAACTATGCGACCGCCCTGAACTCGGACAACCTCTACTTCTGGACCGCCCTGGTGCTCGTTCTCTTCACCGTCTTCTGCAGCCTCAGACTCCGGGACTCGCGCCTCGGCCGGGCCTGGATCGCCATCCGCGAGGACGAGACCGCCGCGGCAGCGATGGGCGTGCCGCTAATGCGGACGAAGACCTGGGCCTACGCGGCAGGCGCGTTCTTCGGCGGGATCGCCGGGGCCTACTACGCGAGCTTCAAGCAGTCGACCTTCCCGAACGACTTCTTCTTCAACATTTCCGTCCTGATCCTCTGCATGGTCATCCTCGGCGGCATGGGGAACATCTGGGGCGTGATCGTCGGAGCGCTCTTCCTCGAGTACCTCGACCGCGAGGGGCTCGCCAACATCGGCGCCTGGCTGAACACGAACCTCGGGATCAACATCGAGGTGCCGAAGTACGAGTTCGGCATCTTCGGCGTCATCCTGCTGGTGGTGATGCTGTTCAGACCGCAGGGCCTGATACCCAGCGCTCGGCGGAAAGCCGAGTTCGAAGAAGGCGTCCACGACGAGCCCCTCTACGACGTGACCCACTGATGGCCGACCTCCTTCGCGCAGAGAAGCTCCGAAAGGAGTTCGGTGGGCTCGTTGCCGTCGACGACGTCGACTTCGAGATCCCGGAGGGCTCGATCGTCAGCCTGATCGGACCGAACGGCGCCGGCAAGACCACCTTCTTCAACATGCTCACCGGCGTCTACAAGCCGACGGCCGGGCGCGTGATCCTGCGTGGGCAGGACGTCACCGGCAAGCCGCCGCATGCGATCACCGAGCGCGGCGTGGGCAGAACGTTTCAGAACATCCGGCTCTTCCAGGCGATGACGTCCCTCGAGAACGTGCTCGTCGGGATGCACACGCAGCTGAAGGGCGGAATCGTTCAGAGCATCCTCAAGACGCCGCGGATCAGGAAGGAGGAGCGGGAGGCACGCGTTCGAGCCCAGGAGCTGCTCGAGTTCTCCGGACTGCGCCGGGTCGAGCGGGAGATGGCTCGCAATCTCTCCTACGGTGACCAGCGCCGGCTGGAAGTGGCCCGCGCCCTCGCGATCGAGCCGAAGCTCCTGCTCCTCGACGAGCCGACCGCCGGCATGAACCCGCAGGAGACGAACGAGTTCACCGACTTCGTCGCGAAGCTCCGTGCCGAGCACGACCTGACCGTTCTGCTGATCGAGCACGACATGCGCGTCGTGATGGTGATCTCCGACCGCGTGACCGTGTTCGACTATGGCGAGAAGATTGCCGAAGGCACGCCGGCGGAGATCCAGAAGGACGAGCGCGTGATCGAGGCGTACCTCGGAAGCGGGGCGACGACCCACGCATGAACCAGGCCAACGACATCATCCTCGAGCTCCAGGACGTTCACACGTTCTACGGCTCGATCGAAGCGCTGAAGGGAATCTCGATCGACGTTCGCGAAGGCGAGATCGTCACGCTCATCGGCTCGAACGGAGCCGGCAAGTCGACGACGCTCCGGTCGATCAACGGGCTCAACCGTCCGCGCACGGGAGCGATTCGCTTCCAGGGCAAGGACATCACGAACGACAGCCCGCACGAGATCGTGAAGATGGGCGTCGCCCAGTCACCCGAGGGCAGGCGCCTCTTCCCACGCATGAGCGTGTTCGAGAACCTCGAGATGGGAGCGTTCCAGCGGTCCGAACGCCGGGAGATCCGCGAGGACATGGACCGGGTCTTCGAGCTGTTTCCGCGCCTCCAGGAGCGACGGAGCCAGAAGGCCGGCACTCTCTCCGGCGGCGAGCAGCAGATGTGCGCGATCGGACGGGCGCTGATGGCGCGGCCGAAGCTCCTGATGCTCGACGAGCCGTCGATGGGGCTCGCGCCGATCTTCGTCGAGCGGATCTTCGAGACCATCGTCGAGGTGAACAAGCAGGGGACGCCGATCCTGCTCGTGGAGCAGAACGCGCTGATGGCGCTCGACGTGGCCAAGCGCGGGTACGTGCTCGAGACGGGGACGATCGCGCTCGCCGACGACGCGAAGAACCTGCGCCAGAACGAGCAGGTGCGCAAGACCTATCTCGGCGAGGAGTAATCCGCCGAAAGTCTGGCGACTTTCGGCGGCGGACTGCCCGAGATCCAGCCGTTTGTGAGCCGGCGCCGGCAAAGCCGGCACCGGCGGCGAGCCGATAATGAAGCGTGCCGAAAACAGAGCTGCGATTGACAGACGCTGGCGCGTTCTTCGTGGTCCGCACAGAAGACCCAGCCTTTCGCGACGTGCTGCCCGGCCTCGCCTATCCAGCCTCAGATGGCGAGTTCGCGCGTCGGTTCCCGGCTGATACACCTGATCTCGACCGTATTTACCGCAACTTCGAGCAGCACATCCAAGAGCTACTGGAGCAGACGGCGCGCCAGCGGCCTGTGCCGTGGGAGGATGCACTGAGCGAGCTGGCCAGGCGACTCGATCGCACGGGTGCCGAATGGTTCGTGAGCGGTAGCGCGGCCCTCGCGATCAGGGGCATCGAAGTCGCGCCACGTGACATCGACTTCGTGACCACGGACCACCACCGCGTCGTCGAAGCGTTGGACGACGTCCTGATCGAGCCGCCGCTTTACGACGGCGACCGGAGCTGGATCGCCGCGTGGTTCGGACGTGGCTGGCTTGGCGGGCGAGTTGAGTGGGCTGCAGACGTTTATCCCGATCTCGATGACTGGGCTTCGCCGAACGAGATCGGGCCGACGGCAAAGAGCCGGCTCGAGCGCGTCTACTGGAATGGAAGGTCCCTGCTGCTGTCTCCGCTCGATGTCCAGCTTGCTGTCAACGAGAAGCGCGATCTCGCCGACCGTGTCGAAGCGATCCGGTCGTTCATGCGCAGGCCTGACGCCGGCAGCTAGTGGCCCTTGAGGAAAGGTTGGACCGGAAACTCGGTCTTGGTGTCGAATCGGGATGCATCTCGACCCTGGAGGTTGCGATGCGTCCCCCGTCTGT
>CAJDTX010000012.1_pt1 | contig 53812 bp, 50 predicted proteins | sample 7390491 | NCBI WGS metagenome assembly CAJDTX01 (sample SAMEA7055669, study PRJEB34461) | soil metagenome | biome: terrestrial ecosystem; feature: Peninsula; material: soil | place: Antarctica | collected 2016
GCACACCCCGGCAACCCACGACAGATGCGTAGGCGCCGACCACTCTCGCTAGCCAGCCGGACACCGCGCCCCGCGGGGCTACGGCTCCATCCTGTCTAGTAGACGCGCCAGGACTGGCGAGAGAGGAAGAAGCCGTGGCCGTTGTGGTTGCTGCAGCTCAGGCCGATCCGCTTCGAGTAGCAGGTGAATCCGCCGCGGATCCACTTTCGACCGTACGCAAGGATCGGGGCACGCTTGTCGTAGACGGTGTCGCTGATGCAGATCGGGCGCGCCTTGCTCCTGGGAGCCAGGCTGATCGCGGCCCAGTCCCCTTCGCGACAGCGGCCACTCGGCTTGGGGCGCAGACCGCTGAGCAGGTCGCAGCGCAGAAAGGGACCGCCGAACTCGCGGTCGGCGACGTAGGCGCAGGCGATGTTACGCGAGGGCATCCTGAAGCTCTGGATCTTCGTCCCGCTAGCGGTCGTGGTGCCGACCGCGGCGGCTCCGAGAACAGCCGCGAGCGCCAGAGCGACTAGGCCCCTTCTCACCTGCGGAAGATTAGTCCCTCAGCTCGTGGTGGTGTTGCTGACGCCCGGGAGGTAGCAGGTTCCTACCTGGCGCTGGGTCAGCAGCATCCGCACCGTCTTGCCCTTGCGGATCCCCGAGCGGAAGGTCTTTCCGGAGATGATCGTGCCGGACGGCCCGGTTCCGATCTGGCGCAGTACGACGCTCTTCACGGTCACCCAGCGGCTTCCCACCTCTCGCTGGAACAGGGCGATCCGGCCGGCAAACGATTGAGCTGCCGAGACGCGTGTGCGGAAGCGGTGCGCCCCCGCCTTCGCCAGCGTGACCTGCGGATGCACCTGGACGGTGACGGCCTGGCTCGTTGCGTTCTTGGCCTTGGCCTGATACGCCGTGCGAATCGTCGGCTTCGCGGTCGTGCTCCAGGCGCCTCCGGCGCTCGCGGTCACGCTCGTGAGCATCTTCGCCGAGCTGGAGCCCACGGTTGAGCCGAGACGGTCACCTTCACGTCTGCCTGCTGGCTCGAGACCGTTCCGGACAGTGTCGTCTGGGAGCCGTAGGTCACGACCGCCGGTTGCGCGGCGATCGTCACCGAGGTCGGCCCGGGCTTCGCGGACGCAACCGCGGCGAGAAGCGCGAGGGCAAGAACGGCAGCAGCGAGCAAGCGCATGTCTTGTTCATACCCGCAACGGGGCGCCGTCACCCCTCGCCCGCGAAGTCATTACGAAATCTTTTACAACGCGTGCAGAATGCGCCGATGGCCTTCCTGAAGCTGATTCGCGAGCACGAGGCAGCCGGGCTGCTCAAGGAGGAGTACGAGGCCGGCATCGAGCGGGCCGGCAAGGTGTTCAACATCGTCAAGGCGATGAGCCTGCGGCCGGGCGTGCTCCGGCGCTCGATGCAGCTCTACCGCGCGATCATGTTCGGCTCTTCCGGGCTCAGCCGGATCGAGCGCGAGCTGCTCGCGGTTGTCGTCTCGCGCGCGAACGACTGCCACTACTGAATTCGCGCGCACGCAGACGACCTCCGTGCAGAGGGCGCCCCGGAAGAGCTCGTCCGCCACGCGGCCACGGATTACCGGCAGGCCGAGCTCGAGCCGCGCGTCCGCGCGCTGTGCGACTTCGCGGTCAAGCTGACGCACGAGCCTGCCTCGATCGGGCAGGGGGACGTCGACGCTCTTCGCGCGGAGGGGCTCGACGACGCCGCGATCCACGACGCGATCCAGGTGATCGCCTACTTCAACTACATCAACCGGGTCGCGGATGCGGTCGGGATCGAGGACGAGCCCGAGTGGTCAGAACAGCGCGAGGTGTAGGCGGCGAAGCCGGGCTTTGCCCGGCGAGAGCCTCGAGGTGCCTTGACAGCGGTAGGCGCTTAAGGAGGGGGCTCATGGGGGAACCCTGGGTTTCCCCATGCTTGGAGCCCGAATGGACGAGCTGAGGAGAATGCAGGAGCTCGTCTCCGCCGACTGGCGGGGGCGTAGCCACCGCGGCAACGACACATCGGCGACCTCGCGTGGGGCTGGCAAACGGGAAGTGAGGCCGGGCGTCAGGTCAAACTCTGGGACGGTGCCTGGGCATGGCTGGACGAGGGCACGGCCGAGATCCAGGTGCACCCCGGCCTCGTCGGAAGCGACCTCCACCACGACGTCCTGAGCTGGGCCGAAGCGCAGATCGGCCCGTCGGTTTCAGTCGATGCGCTCGAGACCGATGTCGCCACCCTGACGGTGCTCGAGGGGCGCGGTTACCGGCAGGTCCCGCCGGCCTACCCCTTCATCCACCTCGCCCGGACGCTCGAAGGGCTGCCGGAGCCGAAGCTCCCGGCGGGCTACCGCCTCCGCCACGTCGAGGAAGGCGACGTGGAGCGCCGCGTCGATGTCCACCGGGCCGCTTTCCATCCGTCGAAGCTCACGATCGAGAAGTACGAGCGGCTAGTGCAGACGTTTCCGTACCGCGCCGACCTCGACTGGGTGGTGGAGGCTCCCGACGGCTCCTTTGCGGCATACACGCTCTGCTGGCTCGACGAGGACAACGGCGTCGCGGAGCTGGAGCCGGTCGGCACGCACCGGGACCACCGGCGGAAGGGCCTTGCACGGGCGACCAGCCTCGCGGCGCTCCGCCGGGCGCACGAGCTCGGTGCCCGGGTCGGGATCGTCTACGCGCGTGCGGATGAGGCCTATCCCGTGCCCAAGCGCCTGTACGAGTCGATCGGCTTCCGGCCGTTGGCGCGGATGCTCCAGTTCGAGCAAGCTCAACGGCCTACAGCCTGAGGCTCGCCTGCGCTCAGCCGCGTCGGCGCTTCTTCGGCCGGCTCCGGTACCCAGTCTCTGGTCAGGAAGAGCCAGAAAGCGAGCCCTGCATACGGCCCGTAGCGCCGGAAGCGGCGGACGATCGTGCTGTCGGCGACCTTCTTCTTGCCGACGAGGCGTGTGTACTTGGGGCGCGTCCACGAGTCCAGCACGAGGCTCGAGTAGCGGCCGATCAGCATCATCACGTGCGCGGCCGCGTAGGGACCGACGCCGGGTAGGGCGAGCAGGCGCTCCTCCACCTCGGTGTCCGGCAGGGCCGGGTCGAGGAACTCTTCGAGGTCGAGCTCGTCCGAGGCGACGGCCGCCGCCAGCGCCTGGAGGTAGGCGCCCCGGTAGCCGGCCCGGACGACGTCGCGGTAGAAGGCTTCGCCGGCCTCGGCCATCGCCGCAGGCTCGGGAAAGGCGCGGCCGTGCTCCCCCGCGGAAGGCTCGCCGAGCTGCTCGACGAGCGCGGTCGTCATCCGAACCGTCGCCGACCAGGCGCAGTTCGTCGTGCAGATCGTCTTGACGACGTCTTCGAAGACGGTCGGGCTGCGCAGCATGCGTCCTGCGCCCGCGGCCGCCCACGCCAGATCGGGGTCGGCGGCCGCGACCTCGTAGAAGGAGGAGAGGTCCTCGTCGAGGTTGAGGACTCGCTGGAGCTTCGCAACCAAGGCGCCGAGACTCTGGAGCTTCGGCCCCAGCACCTCGACCCTGGCCTTTCCAGACTTCCCTTCGGTGATTACGGCGGTACGCGGGCGCCCGCGAGGAAGTGCGATCGTTGTTTTGAAGATCCGAGCCTCTTCGTCGATCTCCATCGGCGGGAGGTGCGCGACGCCGTGGGAGACGAGCGTCCGCCAGAGGTCGACGGGCTCTCTGGACGGGCCAGCGAGCGGAAATGTCAGCTGCACGGTGAGAATCTGCCACGTGGCGATCCTCGGCATCGACGTAGGTGGAACGTTCACCGACGCGGTCCTGCTCGACGGGGGGGAGCTTCGGACCGCGAAGGTGCCGACGGCTTCGAACCAGGAGGAGTCGGTCGTCGCCGCCGCGCGCGCGGTCGACGCCGGCGCGGTCGAGCGGTTCACGCACGGCACGACCGTCGCGACCAACGCGCTGCTCGAGCGCAAGGGGGCGAAGACCGCGTTCGTCGCGACCGCCGGCTTCGAGCATCTCCTCCACCTCCGCCGCCAGAACCGCGCGCACCTGTACCGGCTGTGCGCCGACCATCCCGAGCCCCTCGTTCCGCTGGAGCGCTGCTTCGGGGTCCGGGAGCGCATCGGGCCGGACGGCGTGCTCGAGCCGCTCGATCTCGACTCGCTCCCCGAGATCGACGCGGAGGCCGTCGCCGTCTGCCTCCTCTTCTCCTTCCGAGATGCGACCCACGAGCGCGCGGTGGCCAGCGAGCTCCGCAAACGGATGCCGGAAGCGCGCATCGTCGCCTCCCACGAGGTCGCTCCGGAGTTCCGCGAGTACGAGCGGGCCTCGACGGCGGCGGCGGATGCCTACCTCGGGCCCGCGCTCGCCCGTTACCTGGGCGCGCTCGCCGGTGCGTGCGAGGAAGCACGGTTGCCCGAGCCGTTCGTGATGCGTTCGTCCGGAGGAGTGGCCACGCTCGCGGAGGCCGCGGCGCATCCCTCGTTTGTGCTCGTCTCGGGTCCCGCTGGAGGCGTCGTCGGCGCGGAGCGAATCGCGTGTGCGGCCGGGTTCGAGAACGCGATCTCGCTCGACATGGGCGGAACGTCGACCGACGTCTGCCTGATCGCGGGTGGCCGGGCACAGCGGTCGGTCGAACGCTCGGTCGCAGGGCTGCCGATCCGGCTTCCGACGATCGACCTGCAGACCGTCGGCGCGGGCGGCGGGTCGATCGTCTGGCGAGATGAGGGCGGGGCGCTGCGCGTCGGGCCGGAGAGCGCGGGCGCCGATCCGGGGCCGTCCTGTTACGGGCGCGGCGGGGCGCGACCCACGGTCACCGACGCGAACCTGCTGCTCGGGCGCCTGCCGGCGCAGCTGGCGGGTGGGCTCGAGCTCGACGTGGCAGCGGCTGAGCGGGCGCTCGAGGGGATCGATCCGGCCGCCGTGATCGAGGCCGTCAACGCCGAGATGCTGCGTGCGCTGCGTGTGGTTTCGGTCGAGCGCGGGCACGACCCGCGCGATTTCGCGCTCGTCGCCTTCGGCGGAGCCGGGCCGCTCCATGCGTGCGAGCTCGCGGAAGAGCTAGGGATCGGCACGGTGCTCGTTCCCGAGGCAGCCGGCGTCCTGTCGGCTCTCGGCCTGGTCGCGAGCGACGAGCGTCGCGATCGCGTGCTTTCGTACCTGTGCCCCCTCGAAGAGGCCGGGGAGCTGCCCGAGAGCGGGGAAGCCGACCTGCGCTACGCGGGCCAATCCTTCGAGCTGTCCGTGCCGCTCGGGAGCGGCCTCGTGGAGAGGTTCCATCGCGCACACGAGGAGCGCTATGGCTACGCAGACCCCGAGCGTGAGCTCGAGCTGGTTGCCGTTCGTACGGCGGACGTCGTCCCGGGCCCGGAGCTCGAGCTTCCCGCCGGGCCGCACCTTTCCGTCGAGGGCCCAGAGCTCGTCGAGCTCCCAGGCGCAACGTGCTGGGCTCCCCCAGGGTGGGTGGGGGTTAGGGATGGTCCCACATTGAGGCTGACGAAAGCGTGACGAGACCGTGAATATTCAGCTCCAGGTTCTCGGCAGCGGCCTTCGCGCGATTGCGGAGGAGATGGGCGCCGTCCTCGTCCGCTCTGCGTTCTCCGCCAACATCAAGGAGCGGCGCGACTGCTCGACGGCGCTCTTCGACGAGCGCGGGCGACTGATCGCGCAGGCCGAGCACATCCCCGTGCACCTGGGAGCGATGCCCGACGCAGTCGCGGCCGTCATCCGCGAGGACCCGGGGCCGGACGACGTCTTCGTCCTCAACGACCCCTACTCGGGCGGGACGCACCTCCCCGACGTCACGCTCGTCTCTCGCACCGAGCTCGGGTTCGCCGCCAGCCGCGCGCACCACGCCGACGTGGGAGCGACCGAGCCCGGGAGCATGCCCGCAGGGTCGCGCCTGCTCTCGGACGAAGGCATCGTGATCCCCCCGACCAGGCTCGACGACGAGACTCTCGGCGAGCTCGTCTCGCGGATGCGGAACCCGGAAGAGCGCCTCGGCGACTTCCGCGCGCAGCTCGCCGCCCAGCGCCTCGGCCGCGCGCGGGTCGCGGAGCTGTGCGCCCGCCGGGGCCGCGACCGAGTCGCAGGGGCGATGGACGAGCTCTACGCCTACTCCGAGCGAGTCGTCCGCGCCGGCTTGGGCACCCTTCCCGGCGGCCGCTACGAGGCGGCCGACGTGCTCGAGGGGCCCGAAGAAGAGCTCGGGATCCACGCCGCGGTAACGATCGACGGCGACGAGGTCGAGATCGACTTCGCGGGAACGGCGCCGCAGCACTCCGGCAACCTCAACTGCCCGCTCGCGGTCACCCGCTCTGCTTCGTACTTCGTCGTCCGCTGCCTCACCGGCCCGGACGTGCCCGCCTCGGGCGGCGCCTTCGCGCCGGTCACCGTGACCGCGCCCGAGGGCTGCCTGATCAACGCAGGCCCCCCGGCCGCCGTCGCCGCCGGAAACGTCGAGACCTCCTGCCGGATCGTGGACGTGCTCTTCCGCGCGTTCGGACAGGCGACCGAGGTTCCGGCGCAAGGCCAGGGAACGATGAACAACCTGACCTTCGGCAATGAACGGTTCACGTACTACGAGACGATCGGCGGCGGGCAGGGCGCCTGCCCCGACGCGCCTGGGCCCTCGGGGGTGCACGTGACGATGTCGAACACGCTCAACACTCCGGTCGAGGCGCTGGAGCTCTCCTATCCGCTCCGCGTCGAGCGCTACGCGCTCAGGGCCCGCTCGGGAGGAGAGGGCGCCCACCAGGGAGGAGACGGCGTCGTCCGCGAGCTGCGTGCGCTCGAGGACTGCCGGCTCTCGATCATCAGCGAGCGCCGTTCGCACGCGCCGCAGGGTGAGCACGGCGGGGGGCCGGGAGCGCCCGGACGGAACGTGATCAACGGCGAGGAGGCTCCGTCGAAGCTGACCCGCGAGCTCCGAGCGGGAGACGTGGTCACGATCGAGACGCCGGGCGGCGGCGGGTTCGGCCAGTAGGCTTGCGGACATGGACGAAGGGCAGGTGAAGGCGATCTACATCGCCCCCGGCGAGGGTGAGATGCCCCATCCGGTCGAGCGGGCCCAGGTACACGCCGGCAAGGGCCTCGTCGGGAACCGCTACTACTTCGACGAGGGCGCACCCGCCGGCAACGCGTTGACGCTGGTCGCGGCCGAGGCGCTCGAAGCCTTCACGGAGGAGACGGGCATCCCGCTCTCGGCGGCGGAGAGCCGGCGCAACGTCCTCACGCACGGGATCGACCTCAACGCGCTCGTCGGCAAGCACTTCCGCGTCGGCGAGGTTCAGTGCGTCGGCATCGAGCTGTGTGAGCCCTGCGACCACCTGCAGTCGATGACCCGGCCGGGTGTCCTGAGAGGGATGGTGCACCGGGCGGGGCTGAACGCGGACATCCTGACGGACGGCGAGATCACAGTCGGCGACCCGGTCGTCGGGACTTCCTGAGCTTTCCGCGACGTATCTGAAGGGTGCTCTCTCGCCCCGTGGGTATGGCCCTCGCGCTCGCCTTCGTCGGAGTGTCTGCCTCGAACGCCGGCAGGGCGCCTTCCACGCCGCGTGACGCGGTCCTCTACACGATCGGGATCACCACCAACCCGTACGGCCGTAGCCGTCCGATCGGGTTCGGTGTGATCACCGGCGTCGCGTCCGGCAGGCTCCACCGAGTCGAGATCCGGAACGGCCGCTACGGCTGGTTCCCGGGCGCCGACTGGCTCGACCGCGGCCGGATCCTCGTCCACCCCCACGCTCCTCCGCTCCGGAGCCCACTGGTCTTTGCGTACAGGAAGGGAAGGCTCGTCCGCGTCAGAGTCACTCCGATTCCCGGCGGCAGCGTCTACCAGTGGTCGCGCGACTGGCGGCGAGTGGCCTTCGAGCCGCCCATCCCGTGTAAGCCCGGTCAGGCGTCCCTCTTTAGCTGCTATCGCGCCGGGAGGCGGATCTTCGTCGCGAACGCCGACGGCTCCGCGATGAAGCGGGTGGCGACCGGCGTGCTCGCAGGTTGGACGGCGCGAGGCCGGCTGGTCGTCTACGGCTCGGACAAGGCATGGAGCCGCGGAGACGCGATCTTCATCGACACGGCGAGTGGGAAGAAGCAGCTCATCCGCAGGTTCTGGTTCGATCGGCAGCCGATGCGCTCGGCCGACGGCCGCTACCTCGCGCGGATCCGGGGCGCGAAGACCGGCAACCGGACGGACGTGATCGTGTCGCGCCCGGGCGGTGCGGTCGTCCAGACGCTGTCGACGCATTACGCCCTCTCGATGGTCGCCTGGTCGACTCAGGGCCACCTGCTGGCGTACACGACGAGCGGATTCCCGTCGCCGCACCAGCTGTTCGTGGTCGACCCAGGGCACGAGCCGAGGAAGATCTTCGCCACGGGCCTTCGGCATTTCGACTGGGTCACCTGGTCTCCGGACGGGCGCCGCTTGCTGCTCGACGGGGACGCCTCCGGCGGATGGCGCGTCTTCTCCGCTCGAACGGGAAGGCAGCTGCGCCGACTGCCGCGGCTCGGCGGGCGACCGCTCTGGTGCTGCCCGGTGAACGAGTACCGGGGCAACGGCCGTTGACGTAGGGTTGCTCCCCGATGGAGAGCCCGGTCAAGGTCGCCTGCGTCCAGGTCGAGCCGGCCATCCTCGACCGCGAGGCGACTATCGACAAGATCGGCGAGATCGCGGGCGAGACCGCGGGAGAGGGCGCCTCCCTCGCCGTCTTCCCCGAGGCCTTCATCCCCATGTATCCGTCCAACCGCTGGGCGCGCTTCCTGGCAGCCGGCACCGGGGGCAAGGAGGTTTTCGGGCGCCTGGCGCGCGAATCGCTCGAGATCCCGAGCCCCGCTTCCGATCGCCTGGGCGAGATCGCGCGCGAGACGGGAATCTGGCTCGCGGTCGGCGCGAACGAGCTCGACCGCGGGACGATCTACAACGCGCTGCTCGTGTACTCCCCGGGCGGGGAGCTCGCCCTTCACCACCGCAAGCTGATGCCTACGAACCACGAGCGGCTCGTCTGGGGGCTCGGCGGGGGAGAGGGCCTGGAGGCGATCCCCACTCCGCTCGGCCGCATCGGCGGCCTGATCTGCTGGGAGAACATGATGCCGCTCGCTCGGTTCGCGCTCTACGAGGACGGAGTCGAGATCTATCTCGCTCCGACCGCCGACGACTCGGAGGACTGGCACGAGTCGATCCGGCACATCGCGCGGGAATCGCGTGCGTTCGTGGTGAGCCCGTGCGTCTTCCAGCGCGCCTCGAGCTACCCGGACGACGTTCCGCTCGCCGAGGGGCCGGAGCTGCTCGGACGCGGCGGCTCCGCGATCCTCGGGCCGGACGGCGAGTATCTCGCCGGGCCGCTCTGGGACGAGGAAGGGATCCTGTATGCGGAGCTCGATCCGCAGCGCCTGTACGAGGAGCGGCAGCGCTTCGCCCCCGCCGGGCACTACCACCGGCCAGACGTGCTGCAGCTCAGGATTCGAGCTGGGCGGGGACGGTCCAAGAGTTCGAGTAGACGTCCTTCCGCTTGATCAGGCCGTTCTCGAACGGGAACACGTCGATCCCGTCCCACTCGAGCCTCTTGCCGTCTTTGGTCGCCGTCGCCGTCCACTCGTTGACGACCAGCCCGTCGCGCACGTAGAGGCGGCGGCCGGTGAAGCTCAGGTCGGGCCAGTTGCGGAAGATCTCGGCGATGTGCGGGCCGACGGCGTCGCCCTCGACGCGCTCGCCGGCGGTGTGGTTCTCGAAGACGATGTCCGGCGCGTGCATGGAGACGATCGCGTCCACGTCATGGTCGTTCCAGGCCTGGTTGTAGCGGTCGATCAGCTCTTGCTCGTTCATCGTGTCCTCCCCTTTCGCCGGAGAACTCTCTCGTCTCCGACTCTTCTCGTCAAGCCGTCGGCGTCGAACCGCTCGAGCAGGAGCTGCGCCGGTCGGCGCGAGATTCCGAGCAGGTCACGGAGCCGCGCCAGCTTGATCCGTCCGGCCCGCTCGCACTCGCCGACGACGGCGCGGCGCGCCTGCTCGTAGGCGGCCTCTGACACGGCGAGACCGTCACCGACGCGGACGAGCCGTCCCTCCGATTCGAGAAAGGCGGCGAGCTCGCGGTCCTCCACGCGGACCGGCTCGAACCCGGCTTGGTCGAGTTCCGCCTCGAGCCGGACCGCGGCTTCCTCGCGTGCTCCGAGAGAGGCGCTCGCGCCCGGCCGGTACAGCTTGGCGCCACGACGCTCGAGCCCGAGCAGGGGGACGACGGCGGGCGCCCACGGTGCGGCAGGAGGGCTGATGCCGGGGTCGAGCGGATCGGCGTGGTCGAGCGTCCGGTCGAGCTCCGCCCGCAGCTCGGCGAGCCAGGCGGGCGAGAACAGCCACTCCCCGGCCCGCTCGAGGCTGCTGGGCTCGGAATCGAGCAGATGGGCCAGGCTCTCGCGCCGGACGGGCGCGTGAATCGTTGCCGCGATCTCGCCGCGGTCGACGAGCTGCATTCGGGTGCGATCCGAATGCCGCGGCGGCGCCGGGTCGAGCACGCGCCCGCCGCCGACTGTGGTCGTCGTCCTCAGCACAAACCGATCGCCCCGGGCGGCCACGAGGGGAGCGGCAAGGCGAAGCTGCGCGTAGCGCTCGCCGGCACGGGCGACACGGGCCACGACCTGGCTCGTCCCGTGGTGCACCTGGGCGCGCGGCGGGATCTCGCCGAGTGCTTCCAGCGCGACGTCGAGCCGGTAGCTCGGCCGGAAGGTGCCTGGGCTGACGAGTGCATCGCCGCGGTGCAGTTCCGAGCGCTCGATCCCGGGCAGGGCCACCGCGACGCGCTGGCCTGCCTCGGCCCGCTCGACCGGGCGGTCGTGCACCTGCACGCTGCGAACGCGGACGTCGAGCCCGGCCGGCTCGGCCCGCAGGACGTCGCCTTCCGCGATCGTGCCGCTCCAGAGCGTTCCCGTGGCCACCGTGCCGATTCCGTGCAGCGTGAAGACGCGATCGACGTACAAGCGGGTGGGGCCATCCGCGTGGGTGCGTGAGCGCGCAGCGCGGCCGAGGGCCTCACGGAGCTCGTCCAGTCCGAAGCCGGTCTTGGCGCTGACGGCCACCACTTCCGCGCCGGGCACGAGCTCGCGCGCCTCCTCGATCGCGAGCCCGAGCGTCTCCTCGTCGACGGCGTCTGCCTTCGTGACCGCGACGACCCCGCTCTCGATCCCGAGCAGGCGCAGGATCGCGAGGTGCTCGTGCGTCTGCGGGCGCGCACCCTCGGCTGCGTCGACCACGAGCAGGAAGAGATCGATGCCGGTTGCCCCGGCGACCATGTTGTGGATGAAGCGCTCGTGCCCGGGCACGTCCACGACGGAGAGCCTTCGTCCGTCCGGCAGGTCGAGCGGCGCGTAACCGAGGTCGATCGAGATCCCGCGCGCCTTCTCCTCGGGCAGCCGGTCCGTGTCCTTGCCCGTCAGGGCACGGACGAGCCACGTCTTGCCGTGGTCGATGTGGCCGGCGGTGCCGACGGTCAGCGACACCGGGCCTCGATCAGGCCGTCCTCGATCCGTACCGGCTCGAATCCCGCGCCTCCCAGCAGCGCGCGCCACTGCGCCTCGTCACGCTCCCGGCCGGCGGAGATGACGAGCATGAGCAGGTCGAGCCACTTCGCACCCTGCGGGTCGTTTCCGGGCGGAACGACGGCCTCGATGGCGAGTAGCCGCGCGTCGGCGGGCGCCGCGGAGCGGATCGTCCGCAGGATCGCCGCCGCGTGCTCGTCGTCCCAGTCGTGGAGGATGGTCGAGAGGATGTAGACGTCGCCCTCCGGCACGCGCTCGAAGAAGCTGCCCGCGACGAACTCACAACGCTCGCCGAACGCGCTCTCGTCCCGGTTCGTCTCGGGTAGGTCGAAGACGATGCCGCGGAGGGTTGGGTGCCGGCGGAGGAGCGCGAGCAGCAGCGAGCCGTTGCCTCCTCCGACGTCGACCACGGTCTCTTCTCCGCGCCAGTCGAGCGCCGCGAGCCGGTCGATCCTGCGCTCCTTGCCCTGCTCCATCGCGCGGTCGAAGGCGGCGCGCTCGCCCGGATGCTCAGCGAGCCACGACCAGAAGTCGGTGCCGAATGTCCTCGCGAACGTCGCCTGTCCAGTCACGGCCTCCATGTCCCCGACGGCCGTGTACCAGTCGCCGCCGAACAGGTGGGCGAAGTCGTGCCACGCCTCGCCGCGCCGCAAGAGGTCGGAGGCCGGCGTGTTCCCGAAGACGCCCGCCGAGTGCTCTTCGAAGACTCCGTCACTCGCGAGTGCGCGCAGGAAGCGGTGCAGCGAGTCCGCGTCCGCGCCGACCTCGCCGGCGACGTCGGCGACCGCGCGCGGGCCGTCCGCGAGCGCGTCGGCGACGCCGAGATCGCTCACGATCGCGACCGCCTTTGTCGCCATCGCCCCGCGCAGCAGGTTCCAGAGCTGCTCGCCGGGCGCCGGCTCGCTCATAGGCCAACCTTTGGCCTATGAGCGTGTGGAGGGGGCGTGGGGGAACCGGGAGGTTCCCCCACCTCAGGTTCTAAGAAGGGGGCTCGTGGAGGAAACATGGTTTCCCCCACGGGGGCGAGCCGAAGGTGAGCGACGCTCATGCGTGCGCGGCGGCGACGGCTGCCGCGACTTCGTCCACCTCGTCGCCGGCGAGTGTGCGGCAGTCGAGGAGGCAGCGGCCGTCGCGGACGACGCCGATCACCGGCGGCTCCCCGAGCCGGAGCGGCTGCGCGAGCTCCTCCTCGACGGCGCACGCGAAGCTCGGAAGCTCGGCCATGGGCAGCGCCCCGCCGCCGACCCGGGCGACGGTCTCCTCGACCTCGCCGCCGGTGAGCTCGGCGAGCCGTTCGGCGCGGGCGCGAACGGCCTCCGGGGCCTCCGTGAGCATCCGCAGCACCGGCACCTCGCGGACGGCGCGGTCGGGATCGAGATAGAGCCGGAGCGTTCCCTCGAGCGCGGCGAGCGTCAGCTTGTCGGCCCGCAGGGCGCGTTGGAGAGGATGGCGGCGGAGCCGCTCGACGAGATCGGCTCGGCCGGCGATCACACCGGCCTGGGGGCCGCCGAGCAGCTTGTCGCCGGAGAAGCAGACAAGGTCGGCACCAGCGGCGAGGCTCTCTCCGGCCAACGGCTCGTCCCCAAGTAACACTGTGTTACTCGCGCAGAGCGCGCCGGAGCCAAGGTCGTCGACGAGAGGCAGCTTGTGGCGCCGGGCCACGGCGGCAAGCTCCGCGACGCTCGGCTGCTCGGTGAAGCCGACCACTCGGAAGTTGGACTTGTGCACCCGCAGCAGCACGGCCGTCTCGGGGCCGATCGCCCGCTCGTAGTCGGCCGCGCGCGTCCGGTTCGTCGTGCCGACCTCGCGCAGAATCGCGCCCGACCGGGCGAGCACGTCGGGGATCCGGAAGCCGTCGCCGATCTCGATCAGCTCGCCGCGAGACACGAGCACTTCGCGGCCCTCGGCCAGGGCTGCCAGCGCGAGCATCACGGCCGCCGCGTTGTTGTTGACGACGAGGGCCGCCTCTGCGCCGGTCAGCCGCCGCAGGATGGCGGCAGCGTGGTCCTGTCTCGATCCACGGCTCCCGGCGCTGAGGTCGTACTCGAGGTTGGAGTAGCCGCGGGCCACGTCGGCCACCTGGGCGAGCGCGGATTCCGGCAGCGGTGCCCGCCCGAGGTTGGTGTGCACGATCACACCCGTCGCGTTCAGGACGCGGCGGAGCCGTGGACGCCGCAGGGCACTCAGCTCAGCTTCCAGGCGCTCGCGCAGATCGCCCGGATCGGCCCCTGCCAGGATCTCCTCCCGAGCCTGCTCGACCACCGTCCGTGCGGCAGCGACGGCAAGCGGGTCGTCGACCACGCGGGCGAGCTCGTGAACCGAAGGAAGGTCGCGCAGCTTCATCCGCAAAAGTCTAGAGAGGCCGGGATAATGGAGGCAGTGGCCGCGCCGGAAGCCGTACGCGAGACGCTCCCGCACTGGGACCTGACGCCGTTCTTCCCGGGCGTGGACTCGCCGGAGCTCGACGCCGCGTTCGACGGGATCGTCGCCGGGATCGCGTCCCTCGAGGAGCTCTTCGACAAGCATGACGTCGGCGGTGAGGCGGAGCCCGCGCCTGCCGAGGCTGCCGCCGCGCTCGAGGAGATTCTCGACCGCATGAACGCGCTGCTCGAGCAGTCGTGGCTCGTCACCGCGTACCTGGAGGGCTGCGTCTCGGTCGACTCTCGCGACGACGCCGCGCAGGGGCGTCTGAGCGAGCTTCAGCGCGAGTCGGTCGGGCTCAAGAACCTGGAGACGCGGTTGACGGCCTGGCTCGGCCGCCTCGTCGCCGACGAGCTCGTCGAGCGGTCGGATGCGGCGAAAGCGCACGAGTTCGCGGTGCGGCGCGCCCAGGTCGCCGCCGGCCATCTCATGTCCGCAGCGGAGGAGGAGCTGGCCGCCGAGCTCGATCTCACGGGCGCGATGGCGTGGCAGAAGCTGCACGGCGACCTGACCTCGCAGATCGTCGTCGCGCTCGATGTGGACGGCGAGGAACGGGAGCTGCCGATGAGCGAGGTGCGGAACCTCGCCACCCGGCCGGACCGGCTGACCCGCCGCGCCGCGTACGAGGCCGAGCTGGCGGCGTGGGAGCAGGCGGCCGTCCCGCTCGCCGCCGCGCTGAACTCGATCAAGGGCCAGGTCGACGGGCTGACGGCGCGCCGACGGTGGGACTCGGCGCTCGACGAGGCCCTGTTCAACAACAACATCGACCGGGAGACGCTCGACGCCATGCTCGGCGCCGTCCGCGACGCGCTCCCCGACCTCCGCCGCTACCTGCGCGCCAAGGCGCGTGCCCTCGGGCTCGACCGGCTCGCCTGGTACGACGTGGAGGCGCCCGTGGGCGGGGACGGTGCCGCCCGCATCTGGGACTTCGGCGACGCGCGCGCGTTCATCGTCGAGCAGTTCGGGACGTACTCCGACCGGATGCGCGAGTACGCCGAGCGCGCCTTCGGTGAGGACTGGATCGACGCCGAGCCGCGCGCGGGCAAGCGCGACGGGGCGTTCTGCATGCCCGTCCGCCACGACGAGTCGCGCATCCTCTGCAACTACACGCCGGCCTTCGGCGGAGTCAGCACGCTTGCGCACGAGCTCGGGCACGGGTACCACAACGTCGCGATCGCGGCGCGGACACAGATCCAGAAGCGCACGCCGATGACGCTCGCCGAGACCGCGAGCATCTTCTGCGAGACGATCGTGCGCAACGGTGCGCTAGCGGAGGCCGAGGGCTCGTCGGCTGAACAACTCCAGATCTTCGAGGGATCCCTCCAGACCGCCCTCGGCGTCACCGTCGACATCCTGAGCAGGTTCCTGTTCGAGAGCGGCGTGCTCGATCGCCGCCGCCGGCGCGAGCTGTCGGTGACGGAGCTTTGCGACCTCATGCTCGAGGCCCAGGAAGAGACGTACGGTGACGCGCTCGATCCCAACGCCCGCCATCCGTACATGTGGGCCGTGAAGCCTCACTACTACAGCACGCGCTCGTTCTACAACTTTCCCTACACCTTCGGATTGCTGTTCGGCCTAGGTCTCTACGCGCAGTACGAGGGGGACCCTGACGGGTTCCGCGCGGGCTACGACGACCTGCTTGCGTCAACAGGCCTCGCCGACGCCGCGACGCTCGCGGAACGCTTCGGGATCGACGTGCGCGCGCCCGGGTTCTGGCGCTCGAGCCTCGACCTCATCCGCGCGGACATCGAGCGCTACGAGCAGCTCGCCGCCTGAGCGACCCTACTGCGCGTCCGCTTTCGCGGGCTCGGCGGGACTCTCGGCGCAGTGTCGCCGGTAGCTGTCCACCACCGTCTCGACGGCCTCGGCAGGATCGTCGGTGACGAACAGGAGATCCATGTCCTCGGGGGAGATCATCCCCTCCTCGAGCGGCCGGGCCCTGATCCAGTCGAGCAGTCGCTTCCAGTAGCGGCTCCCGAACAGGATGGCCGGGAAATGCCGGACCTCGCCGGTCTGGATCAGCACGAGCGACTCGAACAGCTCGTCGAGCGTCCCGAAGCCGCCCGGGAAGAGCACGAATCCCTCGGCCGCCTTGACGAGCATCGTCTTTCGCGCGTAGAAGTGCTCGAACAGCACCGAGATATCGAGGTGCCGGTTCTCGAGCTCCTCGTGGGGAAGCCGGATCCGGAAGCCGACGGAGACGCCTCCCGCCTCGCGTGCGCCCCGGTTTGCCGCCTCCATCACGCCTGGGCCGCCTCCGGTGATGACGGCAAAGCCTTCCTCCGCGAACATCCGGCCGGTCTCGCGGGCCCGCTCGTACATCGGATGCCGGGAGTGGATCCGGGCGGAGCCGAAGATCGTCGCCCCGGGGCGTCCGATCCGGTCGACCGCCTTGAAGCCCTCGAGGAACTCGAAGCCGATCCTGGCGGCGTGCTCGACGAGATCGGGATCGACCCGCTCGAGGACGCGCCGGTCGTCGGTGTCCGGCGCGGCCATCAATGCCCCGTCCGGTGGTGTGCCACCGCTTCTGGCGAGCGAAAAGCAAGCCAGGCAAGGACGCAGGGAGCGCTCGTATGCAGGCATACGGGCGCGACTGAGGACGCCGCATGGCGCCACTTTGCAGCCGCCAGAAGTGCTGAGGACACCGCCGGGCGGGGCATCAAAAGTCGCGCGGGACGTGCGTCGCGTTCATCGCGAGCACGAGGAAGGCGGCCAGGCCCAGGTAGACCGTGGCCACGACCGCGCGCTGCCAGGGCCGTACGCGGTAGTACTCCTGCTGTTCGGGGACGTGCCGCGACCGCCAGCGCTGCCAGGCCTCGAAGCCGCCGAAGACCAGCACGATCAGGAGGATCGGGTTGGGGAAGAAGTACGCCAGCGCGGCCAGCCCGCCGAGGCCGACGAGCCAGACCGCCGGGTGGAGCGCCGCCACGGCGCGGCCGCCGTCGAGCGGAACGATCGGGAGCAGGTTGAACAGGTTGATCAGGAATCCGACGAACGCCAGCGCCTTCAGAAAGCGGGAGTCCACCGCGACTGCGACAGCCCACAGCCCTGCGGCTCCCGCGGTGCCGAGCAGCGGGCCGGCGAGCGCGACCTGGGCCTCCTTCCATGCGTTCTTCGGCATCTGCTTCATGCCGACGAACGCTCCGAGGAACGGGATGAAGAGCGGCGCGGAGGCGGGGACGCCTTGCCGGCGGAGCTCGAGCACGTGGCCCATCTCGTGCACGAAGATCAGCCCTACGAGCCCGAGGCCGAACCACCAGCCGCCGAGGAGCGCGTAGGCGCCGACCGAGACGATCATCGACGCCGCGACGGTGAACACCTTGAACTTGGCGACCGCAAAGATCAGGAACTTGAACTTCGCCAGCAGCGCGCCGAGCGCAACGAGCGGCACCCACAGCTTGCGGGCCAGGCTGCGCCAGGCGGGCTCGGGCTGGATCGGCTCGTAGTCGCGCTGCGGTTCCGGAAGCGGCTCCATGCTTCGAGGGTACCGGCTCAGGAGCCCTTGGCGATCCACTCTTCGCCCCCCTCGTACACCTCCTTCTTCCAGAGCGGGACCGTTTGCTTGAGCGTGTCGATCGCATCGCGGCAGGCCGCGAGCGCGTCGTGGCGGTGCGGGGCTGAGACGGCGATCGCGACGCTCGTGTCCCCGATCCCGACTCGGCCCACCCGGTGGTGGATCGCGACCTGGCACAGGTCGTATTTGCTCTTCAAATCGTCCGCGATCTGCTCCATAACGCCTTCTGCCATCCCGCCGTACGCCTCGTACTCGAGGTAGAGGACGGATCGGCCCCGGGACTCGATGCGTGTCGTGCCGAGGAAGGTGGCGATCGCGCCGGCGCGCTCGTCGGCGACCTGGGCGACTACGGCGGCGAGATCGAGCGGCTCCTCGCTCAGACGGAAAGTTCCTCCCGAGACGGGAGGGATCAGCGCGACCTCGTCCCCGTCCTCCAGCTCGTGGTCGGCGCCGGCGTACGCCTTGTTGACTGCGTACAGGAGGCCCGGCGGCTCCTCGCCGAGCCCGAGCTGCGGCCAGACGTCCGCGACCCGCGAGCCCTTGGGCAGATCGAGCTCGCGCTCGCCGGTGCCCGCGTGTTCGCGGAGCCCGGCGAACAGCCTCACGCTGATTCGCATGCGAGCAGAGAATACGCACCGTGAGATGGGAGGAGTTCAAGGCAGCGTGCCCTGAGCTCGCTGAACTGGGAGAGGAGCGGCTGCGGCGGCAGGGCCTGTGCATGATCGGGACGCTGCGCAAGGACGGATCGCCCCGGATCAGCCCCTGCGAGCCCGACTTCGCCGCGGGCCGGCTCTTTCTCGGGATGATGTGGCAGTCGTGGAAGGCCCGTGACCTCCTGCGCGACCCGCGCTGCGTCGTCCATAGCTGCACGTCGAACCGGGACGGCAGCGAGGGCGACTTCAAGCTGTACGCGTGGGCCCTGGATGTTCAGGATGCAGGGCTCCGCGAGGCCTACCGGGCCGCGATTCACGAGCGGATCGGCTGGGCTCCGGACGAGCCGAGCTACCACCTGTTCGCGATCGACGTCGAGTCGGCCGGCTTCGTCGTCTTCGGCTCGGAGCGGTACGTGCTCGCGTGGGACCCGGTCAAGGGCCTCCGGCGCCGCGCCGTCCACTGAGGCGTACGATCTGGCCCATGGCGACGACCGAAGGGCGCGAGACCGACTCCGGGATCGAGATCAAGCCGGTCTACACGGAAGACGACGTCGAGGGTCTCGAGCTCGAGCTTCCGGGCGAGTTCCCCTTCACGCGCGGCCCCCATCCCGACATGTACCGCGGTCGGCCGTGGACGATCCGCCAGTACGCGGGCTTCGCCTCGGCGGAGGAGACGAACGCGCGTTTCAAGTACCTGCTCGAGCGCGGCCAGACCGGGCTCTCGGTCGCGTTCGACCTTCCGACCCAGCTCGGCTACGACTCGGACGACTCCAGGGGGGAGGGCGAGGTCGGCCGCACGGGAGTGGCGATCGACTCGCTGGCGGACATGGAGCTCCTGTTCGACGGGATCCCGCTCGACCGCGTCTCGACGTCGATGACGATCAACGCCCCCGCGGCGCTCCTGCTGCTCCTCTACGAGCTCGTCGCGGAGGGCCAGGGCGTCTCCGCGGAGCAGCTGCGGGGCACGGTGCAGAACGACATCCTCAAGGAGTACATCGCACGCGGGAACTACATCTTCCCGCCGCGGCCGTCGATGCGGATCACGACCGACCTGTTCGCCTACTGCCGCGAGCGGCTGCCGCGCTTCAACACGATCTCCATCTCCGGGTACCACATTCGCGAGGCCGGTGCGACCGCCGCACAGGAGCTTGCCTTCACGCTCGCCAACGGGATCGCGTACTGCCAGGCCGCGGTCGACGCCGGGCTGTCGCCGGACGAGTTCGGCGAGCGCCTGTCGTTCTTCTTCAACGCGCACAACCACTTCTTCCAGGAGGTGGCGAAGTTCCGCGCGGCTCGGCGGATGTGGGCGGAGATCATGCGCGAGCGGTTCGGCGCGGCGAACCCGAAGGCCCAGGCGCTTCGCTTCCATGCGCAGACCGGCGGCTCGACGCTCACGGCGCAGCAGCCGGAGAACAACATCGTCCGCGTGGCCGTGCAGGCGCTGTCGGCGGTTTGCGGCGGCGCCCAGTCGATCCACACGAACGGCTTCGACGAGGCGCTCGCGCTGCCCACCGAGCGCTCGGCGAAGATCGCCCTGCGGACGCAGCAGATCCTCGCGGCCGAGGCGGGCGGGACCGACACGGCCGATCCCCTCGGCGGCGCGTACTTCATCGAGACGCTGACGCGGGAGCTGGAGGAGCGTGCGGTCGAGCTGATCGAGCGGATCGACGAGCTCGGGGGTGCCGTCGAGGCGATCGAGCAGGGGTTCGTCCAGCGTGAGATCGACGAGGCCGCGTTCCGCTACAACGAGGAGATCGAGTCGGGGGCCCGGGTGGTCGTCGGCGTCAACCGGTTCACGGAAGCCGAAGGCGAGCCGATCGAGCTCCACCGCCTTGATCCGGAGGCGGAGCGCCGGCAGCTCGAGCGGACGGCGCGGATCCGGACCGAGCGCGATGCGGAGGCGGCCGCGCGGGCGCTCGCGGACGTTCGGCGAGTCGCCGGGGGCGAAGGGAATCTGCTACCGCCGATGCGGGAGGCGCTGCGGGTGTACTGCACGATCGGGGAGATCTGCGAGGAGCTGAGGGCGGAATTCTCGACGTACGACGCGCAGCGCGCCTGAGCCTGTCCTTTAACCCCATGTACTGCCCCACCCGGGTGGGGAGAGGTCCACCCGCCACCCGGGGCGAGCCTAGCACCGAAACCCGCACGCGTCTGTGACGGAAACGGGCCGGAAGCGTCAAAGTTGCGGGATGCGCATCCTGCTCGTGTCGCAGATGTATCCCGGGCCCGACGATCCCGATCACGGCGCCTTCCTCGTCCCGCTCGTCGAGGCGCTCCGCCGCCGCGGGCACGAGCTCGAGCTCGCGGTCCTGACAGCACGGGCCGGCGGCCGGCGCAAGTACCTGAGGCTCGCGCGCCGCGCGCGCGCCGCCGCCAGAAGCTTCCGCCCGGACGTCGTCTACGCTCACTACCTCGTTCCCACCGGCCTGATCGCCGACTTCGCGTCGAGCGCTCCCCTTGTCGTGACCGCGCACGGCCGCGACGTCCGCAACGTCGGCTCGATCCGCGGTGTCAAGCTCGCGACCCAGGTCGTCGTCCGCCGCGCTATTGCGATCATCGCCGTCTCCCACTACCTCCGGCGCGAGCTCGAGTCCCGCGTGCCCGAGGCGCGCGGGAAGGTCTCGGTGATCGACTGTGGCGTCGACCTCGAGCGCTTCCGCGGCGGGGACGCGGACGAGGCGCGCCGCGCTCTCGGCTGGGACGTCGACGGGCCGGGCTTCGTCTCCGTGGGCGCCCTGAGTGCGCGCAAGAACGTGCTTCGGCTCGCCGACGCCTTCGAGCGACTGGGCGAGGGTCGCCTCGCCTTTGTCGGCGACGGTCCGCTCCGCACGCAGCTCGAGGGCCGGCCCGGGATCACGCTCGCGGGCCGCGTCCCGCACGAGCAGGTCGAGCGCTGGATCAGCGCCGCCGACGTCGTCTGCCAGCCGAGCCTCGTCGAGCCGTTCGGACAGTCGCTGCTCGAGGCGATGGCCTCCGAGCGCTCGGTGGTGGCGACCGCGGTCGGCGGGCCGCCCGAGTTCGTGACGGCGCAGGCAGGCATCCTCGTGGACCCGGAGGACGTGTCGTCGATCGGGGACGGGCTGCGCCGCGCGGCTGCGCTCGGCACTCCGAATCAGGCTGCGCGCACGGCCGCCGCCGTGCACGACGTCAATCTGCAGGCGGCTCGGATCGAGGAGGTTCTCGAGCAAGCCGCTCGAGGTCGCCTAGCCTGATCTACCACGTGCGTGCCAGGCTGAAGCCTGGCACGCGATCAGTCCAACCCGTCGCGCTCTTCCGGAGCCTTGCCGCGGCTCAGTCGGTCCAGGTCCATCAGCCGTAGCATCACCAGAGGCCGCACACGGTCCTCGAGCCCGGCCTCACTGGCAAGCGCAAGCGCCTGCTCGTAGGTCTCGCGCACCTTCTCCGGCTCGACCCCTTGTTTGAGCCGGTTGTCGCCGGTCACCAGGAGCTTCTGGATCCGCACCCGGGCTTCCTCGCTCATGCCGCGAACGTACCAGGCTCGGCTATCCTGATCGCCGATGCTGCTCGCAATCGTCGCCGTCTTCCACGTGCTCGTCTCGTTCGCGCTCGTTGCGCTCATCCTGATGCACTCGGGACGCGACTCGGGCCTCGGCGGCATGGGCTTCACGCCCGCGTCGCAGGGCGGCACGCACATCGTCGAGCGCAATCTGACGCGGCTGACCGTCGTCGTCGCCTTCGTGTTCTTCGTCAACACGATCATCCTCTTCCACCTGCTCAAGTAACCGGCTGGAGGCCGGGACCGCGACTACACTGGCTGGCTTGCCGCGACTCCTGACGCTAACCGCCGTTGCAGGCGCCGTCTTTCTCCTGCTGGCGGTTCCGCTCTCCGCAGCCGCCGGACACCCGCTCGTCACGGCGGTTACCGACGATCCTGTCTACTCGTCGCCGGACGCGAACCTCGGTTTCGCCCGCACACGGAAAGCCGGCGCGAGCCTCGTCAGGCTGAGCGTGAGCTGGGACGCCGTCGCGCCCGCCGGCAAAGAGAAGCCTGCCGGCTTCGACCCCGCCGACCCGGCCGATCCCGCCTACGACTTCGCCGAGCTCGACCGCGAGGTCCGGCTGGCCGTCGCAAGCGGACTGCAGCCGGTCATCGGCTTCTACGGGGCGCCGCTGTGGGCTCAGGACCAGAGTCCGCATCCGAGCTCGTACAGCGGTTTCGCGGCCGGCCCCTACAAGCCGAGCCCGGCGGAGGTGGCTCGCTTCGCGCACGCGCTCGCGGTCCGCTACGGCGGTTCGTTCCACGGTCTTCCGCGCGCCCGCTACTGGCGGCTGTGGAACGAGGCCAACTTGATCGGGTACCTGAGCCCGCAGTTCGCGAACGGTAAGCCCTTCGCGTCGGAGTGGTACCGGCAGATGCTGAACGCGTTCGCTCGAGCGGTCCACGCCGTTCATCCGGACAACGCCGTCGTCGCGGGAAGCCTCGCACCGTTCTCCTTCAAGAAGGCGGCAATGGCTCCGCTGCAGTTCATGCGCTCGCTGCTCTGCATGTCGAAGGGCCGGACCCCGAAGCCCGTCTGCGCGCAGCGGGCCTCTCTCGACGCGTTCTCCATCCATCCCTACACCTCGGGTGGGCCCAGCCACCCTGCCTTCAATCCAGACGACGTCTCGGTCGGGGATCTCCGGAAGGTGCACCGCCTGCTGGCCGCGGCGGTCAAGTACCACCGCATCCGCTCGAACGGCCCGGTGGGGTTCTGGGTGACCGAGTTCAGCTGGGACACGAAGCCGCCGGACCCGAACCCGCTCGCCACACCGCTCGCGCTGCAGGCGCGCTGGACCGCCGAGGCCCTGTACCGGATGTGGAGGGCAGGCGTCGGCGTCGTCACCTGGTTCCTGCTGCGCGACCTGGCCTGGCCCCAGTCGCCCTACCAGTCGGGGCTCTACTTCCGAAGCGGAATCCGCATGGAGCTCGATCAGCCGAAGCCGACGCTGACCGCCTTCCGCTTCCCGTTCGTCGCCTTCCGGCAGCGGAACGGCACGCTTGTCTGGGGCCGCACGCCGGGCGGCCGGCCCGCAAGGGTGATCGTCGAGCAGCGGCTGCTCCGTACGTGGAAGCGGCTCGCCACAGTCCGCTCCGACCGCTACGGAATCTTCACGGCCGTTCTGCACCGCACGATTGTCCAGCCGCAGAAACCGACCCCTTCGATTCTGAGGATTCCGTACAGAGCTGCAGTGATGGCCGACTTCCCAGCCTCGTATTGGCGGCTCGGCGACAGCCGAGGCAGCGCGGCGAGGGACCTGGTGGGCAGGCATCCCGGTGTGGTCGAAGGCGGCGTCACGTTCGGAGCCCCGGGTGCGCTCGAAAACGACAGGAATACCGCCGTCCGGCTCAACGGGGCCGACGGGAGGATCGATCTCGGGGAGATCGCTTCCCCTCGAACGGTGGAGGTGTGGTTGAAGACGAAGACGCCGCTGGGAAGCGTCTTCAGCAACCGCGATATCTTTCACCAGTTCGTCTCTCTGGGGCCGTTCGGCCGTCTTCCGCATGTCTTCGACTCCTTCAGCCTGTTCGGGGGGACGCCGCTCGCGAACAATCGGTGGCACCAGCTCGTCTACACCTACTCCGGCGTGACCGGCAAGGTCTACGTGGACGGGCGTTTGGATGCCTCGAACACATGGATTCGCCTCGAGGCGACGACGGATGCGAGTCTCGGCTTCGACGCTGCTCTCGGCAGGTACTTCAAGGGCTTCATCGACGAGGTGGCCGTCTACGATCACGCGCTGACAGCTGCTCAGGTGCGGAGGCACTTCCTTGCCAGCGGGAGGACGCTCGATCCCGACCCTGACCTCGGGTCGCTGCGCGCCCGGTTGATCGGATCTTCCGACGCCTCGCTCCCGTTCTCGCTCAAGCGTCCGCCGGACCGGTACGTCCTGCCTTTCGGCGGCTAGCGAAACCGTGCGGCCATCCGGGTCAGCAGCGAGTACTCGAGCCCCTTCGAGAGGCGAATCGCCGCGCCCAGCGCTGCGAAACCTCCGGCTGCGACGGCTGCGGCCGTGGCGAGGCCTGCCGCGAAAGTCGGGTGCGGACCGCCGAGAGGAAGCCAGACTGCGAGCGCGCCGCCTGCGAACGCGACGGCGAGCAGAGAGGGCGCCAGGATCCACTCGTGCAGCACCTGGCGCAGCCGCAGGCCAAGAGCCGGAACGAGCGCGGCCGTGAAGATCAGGCCGCCGACGGTCGAGGCGACCGTGAAGGCGGTCGCCAGGCCGTCGAGGCCGTAGACCTTGCGGAGGACGACCGCTGCGACGACGTACAGGCCGACGCCGACGGCACTGATCACCAGCACGAGGCTGCGCCGGCCGAGGGCGAACAGCGTCTTCGTGGCCGCTGCTGCGGCGGAGACTCCCACGAGCGAGGCGGCCATGATCGCGACGAGGGTCGCCGTCTCCCGGGTGTCGCCGGAGCCGAAGGCATGCCGCTGGAAAGCGATCTGCACGAGCTCCTGCCGGCAGATGACGACGTATGCGGTCGACACGAGCCCGGCGAGGATGCTCAGCCTCAGGCCGGTGAGAGCCAGTCGGGCGAGGGAGTCGCGCTCGAGCGCCTTGAAGCGCTCCGTTGCGGCAGGAAAGATCCCGCTTCCGAGCGCCTGCGCGAACATGACCGGAAGGAGCGCGATGCCCCGCGCGAAGGCAAGGAGCGCGACCGCTCCTGCCACCAGCCCGCTGGCCAGGAAGCGCTCGACCACGATCACGAGCTGGCCGCCGACGAGGGTGGCCGCGAAGACGGCCGCCGCCGACGTGAACAGCCCAACGGCCGAGATCGTGCCGCCTCCTTCTCTCCCGCTCGGTGCATCTCGCGCGCGCCAGGCGAGCAGCGCGAGGGTCACGACCTGACCCAGGCTGATGCCGAGCGCCAGCGTCGTGGTCGAGCGCCATACGGGGAGGACGGCGGCCACGAAGGCCAGCGCGACGCCGGTCGCCAGCGGGATGCGCATGATCGCGAGGGCGTAGCGCCGGTCTGCGGTGAGGAATGCCGCGTAGACGCCGTTCAGGCCCGTCGCGGCGAGAACGGGAGAGAACGCGAGCCACACGGTCAGCTGCGCGGGCGAGATCGCGACGAGGACGGCGATGTAGAGGGCCGTCGCCGCCAGGGTCACGGGAGCGGCGACTCGAAGGGCGGCATGGAGCAGCGCGCGCGGGGGACGCGACGCGTGCGTGAAGACGGGGAGCAGCGCCGTGTAGAACGCCTCGCTCGTCGACACCCCGAGCGTGATCGGGACGATCAGCGCGAGGAAGTACGTCGAGCTCTGCCGCGTCGCCCCGAACAGCGCGGCGACGACCGCGATCAGGACGAGGGCGAGCAGGCGCTCCAGCGAGAGCGCGAAAAACGAGAGAAAGGTGAGCTTGCGGGCCGGGTGACCGGGAGGGGCCGCGCCCTCGGTCACGGGCCGGTCCCTAGTGCGTGATGCGGCGCCTGCGGACGGCCGCCGCGAGCACGAGCGCCGCGATGCCGACCATCAGGAGAACGAGGGCGATCAGGCGTGAGTCGCTCCCGTCCGTGACCACGCTCACCGAAGCCGAAAGGGGATTGCCGGCGTGGTTGGCCGAGATCCGGCTGTGCTTCTTGTCGCTGCGGGTGATCTTCTGTTGCGGCGCGCCGTAGCGCTCGGAGGTGGCGATGTTCTTGAGCAGCGCGGCGTCGGGGCCGCCCTGGGTCTGGATCTTCTGCTCGATCGAGCGCGGAAGCTTGGTGCTGCGGTTGCCCGTGCCCGTGGCGTGGTTTCCACACGAGGTGGGGAGCTGCTCGACGTACTGGGCCACCGACGATGGGCCTTCGTTCGTCAAGTTGCCCGCACATCCCTTCCCATAGGCCGGAGAGCCTGCTGCCAGCGCGGTTACCGAGACGATCGCGCAGGCAAGGACGAGTTGTCGAATTCGCTTGGCATCCATTGGGACCCCTCCTCAGGAGCCGTTTCGACCTGGCGGCTACCCTAGCAGACCCGATGGGGCCTCCCACCGACGTGCCGGCGCACAGCCGCGCCTCTGCGCTCATGGCGCCGGCCGCTCTGATCCTCTTTGTTGCGGCGGTCACATTTCTGCTCGCCTACGACGGCGGCACGTTCGGGGACACGAATCGGGACTCGCTTGGGATCGGGGTCTGGTGGGTGGTGATTCTGGCAGTGGGGCTCGGGCTGTGGCCGCTCGTGCGGTTGAGCCGCGCCGCGCTGCTGGCCGGCGGGCTCCTGGCGCTCTTCGCCGTCTTCACGCTCGCGTCCACGATCTGGGCCGACAGCGCCGAGGACGCGTTTTCCGAGTTCAACCGGGCCGCGCTCTACGTCGGGATCTTCGCCCTCGCCGCGCTGGCCGGGACGCGTTCGACTCTCGCGCGGTGGAGCGACGGGCTCGCGCTCGGGATCGTCGCAACCGCGGGACTCTCGCTCTTCAGCCGCTGCTTCCCGGACGTGATCCTGACGGAGAAGACGCTGCGGTTTCTGCCGCTCGACTTCACTCGATTGAGCTATCCGCTCGAGTACTGGAACGGGCTCGCGATCTTCGCCGGGATGGCGGTCCCGCTGCTGCTGAGGACGGCGGTCGTGTCGGGCCGGCAGCTCGTTCGCGCGCTCGCGCTCGCCCCGTTCCCGGCACTCGCGGCGGTCATCTTCCTGACCTCATCCCGAGGGGGAGTCGCCACGGCGGTCCTCGGTGTGCTCGCGCTGCTCGTGCTAGCCCCGTACACCCGCACAGTGGAAGCAGTCGTCTTCACCGTTCTCGGATCTGCTGCCGGCATTGCCTCCGTTGCCACCTACGATCGGCTCGTCAATCATCCGGGCGTTGGCGCGGCAGGACAGGGTCACCGCGCCTTCGGGTACGTGCTTGCCGGGTGCTCTGCGACCTCGGTCCTCTACTTCCTCAGCCTGCGCTATCTCGAACCACGCATCGAGAGGAGGGCCGCGCGGGTCGGTAGGTTCGGACGGCGGCTCGCGATCGCGGCCTGCGTGCTTCTGGCCGTCGGGGGCATCGTCGCCGCGCACCCGGTTCGTCTCTTCGAGAAGTTCAAGCAGCCGCCGGCGTACGCGCTCGACAGGTCGCTCCCGCCGAGCGAGAACCCGATCAGGACACACCTCCTGAGCGGAGGCTCGAGCGGGCGGTGGCAGCAGTGGGGGGCGGCGCTCGACGAGTTCAAAAGCGCCCCCGTGATCGGACGCGGCGCCGGCTCCTACGAGGCATGGTGGGCCGAGCACGGCAACTTGCGCGGTTACGTCCAGGACGCACACTCGCTCTATGTCGAGACGCTCGGAGAGCTTGGGATCATCGGCTTCGTGCTCATCATCGGAGCCTTTCTCACCGGGCTCGTGACCGGCGGACGCCGCGTGGTCTCGAGCTCCGGCGAGCTACGGATCACAGTTGCCGCGCTGTGGGCGGCGTTCGTGGCCTACGTCTTCGCCGCCGGCATCGACTGGATGTGGGAGATGACGGTGGTCTCGGTGGTCGGAATGGCCGTCCTCGGCCTGCTCACGGGCCGGGCGTCGGCGGCGGCGCCCGATGGCCCGAGGTCGCTGCGACGGCGCTGGGAGATCTCAGGGCGGGGAGGGCTCGCGGTCGTCGGGCTGGCGGCGATCGCCGCGCAGACGGTCTCCCTGCTGACGGAGCGGGAGCTCCAGGCGAGCAAGGCGGCGGCCGACCGGGGACACATCGCCGCGGCGGTCTCGCGCGCGAGCAACGCGCACAAGATCGAGCCCTGGGCCGCCAGCCCGTACATTCAGCTCGCGCTCGTCTCCGAGCAGGCGGGCGACTACCGCGCCGCCGAGAACTGGATCTCGAAGGCGATCGCGCGCGACCCGAGCGACTGGCAGGCGTGGTACCTGTCGGCGCGGTTCAAGATCGATCTCGGAGACATCGCCGCGGCGAAGTCGCGCCTCCAGCATGCGATCGACCTCAACCCACGCTCCGACCTGTTTCCGGGCCGATGAGCGGGAGCCGCGATACCCCGCTGCGGGAGTCCGCCGCCTCGCTCGCGGGCTCGATCCTCGCCGCCGTTCTCGGCCAAGGCGCCCTCATCGTCAGCGGGGTTCTCTCCGCCCGGATCCTCGGCGTGCAGGATCGCGGTTATCTCGCCCTGCTCGTGCTGTTTCCGGCCGTGCTCGCGCAGATCGGATCGCTCGGCCTGCCGCTCGCCGCCACCTATCAGCTGAGCAGAGACCGAACGCGGGCCGCATCGGTCGTGCGGACGCTCTCCTCCGCGGCGCTCATGCAGGCCGGGTGCCTCGTCCTCCTGCACGCCGGAATTCTCACGGCGGTGTTCTGGAACGACCCGCACATAGTCCGCGTGGGCGCGCTGCTCAGCCTGGGCGTGGTGCCGGCGATCCTGGCCCAGAGCTACGGGATCGCAATCCTCCAGGGGCAGCAGCGCTTCGCCGCCTTCAACATCCTGAGGACGCTTCCGGCTGCGACCTACAGCGCCGCCGTGCTCGTCATCTTCCTCGCGGGCGGTGGGAATCTCGAGTGGGTGGTGATCGGATGGATCGCCTCGTCGCTGATCGTGGGAGCGGCGACGGTACTCGTCGCCGTCCGACCGCTGAGGCTCAGAGCCGCTCGCCCGCTCTCGTCGCTCTCCGCCATGCTCCGCTTTGGACTGAAAGGGCTGCTTGGTTGGACGTCGCCGATCGAGACCTTCCGGCTCGATCAAGCGATCGTCGGTCTCTTTCTGTCGCCCGTGGCCCTTGGGTTCTACGTCGTGGGCCTGGCGTTTGCGAGCCTGCCCCGCTTCGTCGCCCAGAGCATCGGGTACATCGCATACCCGCGAGTGGCGGCCCGTCGAGGGCGAGAGGCATGGGCCGAGATGTGGCAATTCTTCTGGCTCACCGTGGTGGCTGCTTTGCTCATCGTCGTTGCGCTCGAGCTCAGCGTGACAAGTCTTGTGCCCTTCTTTTTCACCTCGCGGTTCTCGGGGTCCGCGCCGCTCGCGCGAATCCTGCTCGTCGGGGCCTTCTTCCTGAGCGCGCGGCGGGTGCTGACCGATGGGGCGCAAGGGCTGGGGCGACCCGGACTTGGCACGGTCGCGGAGATCTCGTCGTGGGGCTTCCTGCTCCCCGCGCTTGCGATCTTCACACCCCTTTTGGGTGCGCGCGGTGTGGCGCTCGCGCTGACAGTCTCGGCGGCTTTGAGCTTTGGCGTTCTGCTCGTGCTCGTGACGAGGGGGCGGACGGGGCTCGAGGCTCCGGCCGGAGGGGCCCAACCCGTGCAAGGCTCGGAATGATGGCCGCCTCGCTGCTCCGACCCGAGTTGGTCGCTGTCGCAGCGCTCGTCTTCGCCGGTGCGCTGTTCGTCGGCCTCAAGAACTGGCGCTGGTCGATCTACGGCCTCCTGTGCTACCTCCCCGTGTCGGGAGTCGCCATCCTGGCCGCCTACGGGACCAGCCGCGGTGAGCGCGCCGTCGCCGTCCTGGCGAAGGATTTCGTCTTCGTCATCCCCGCGTATGCCGGCTTCCTCTGGTACTCGGTTTCGCGGCGGCGAAAGTTCTGGTTTCCCGGGGCGCCGGTCGTTCTGTTCGGCCTGCTTGCGCTCGTCGTGGTCGTCGAGGCCTTCAATCCCAGCCTTCCAAACCACCTGGTCGGCCTGATCGGGATCAAGATCTGGCTCTTCTACGTCCCGCTCTTCTTCCTCGGCTATTACTTGATCGAGTCACGGCGGCAGCTCTTCTCGCTGCTTGGGCTGATGGGAGCGCTCGCCGTCGTCCCGGCCGTCATCGGCATCACGGAGGCGATCATGTACTGGGCGGGAAGCGCGTCGACCGTCTACAAGATCTACGGCGGCGCGGCAGCCGCGGCCACTCAGAATTTCGTCGTCTTCACGATTCCCGGAGGCTGCACGATCCGCCGCGTCCCGAGCACGTTCTCGTTCTTCTATCAGTACTACTTGTTCCTTGCCGTCATGCTCGCCGTCGCGTACGCGTGGTGGCGCGGAGGGCGTCCCGCCGGACGCCAGCTCAAGATCGGCGGTGCCCTCTACGCGCTCCTGCTCGTTGCCGCGCTCGTCAGCGGGCTGCGCGGAGCCTTCGTGTTCATCCCGTTTCTCGTCTTAGTCATGATCGCGCTCAGTTGGCGGTCGGTGAACCGGATTCCACTGCTCGCGGTCGCCGGAAGCGTGTGCGCCTTCGGCGCCGCGGTAGTCGTGATGGGCACGGCCGTGTGCGGGATCACGAGTCACGTCGGGGAGACGGTCAGCGGCGAGGTGTCGCCCGTCGTCACTCACAGCATCAGCGAGGCCGTGCACAAGACGTGGCTCGGCCTCGGAGCCGGCTCGGACTCGACCGGAGCGCGGTATGCCTTTCCCGACCTGCAGCTCCACACCCAGGTCGGAAGCGTCCAGGAGGCCTGGTACGTGAAGACCTATCTCGAGCTCGGCGCCTTCGGGCTCGTGATCGTTCTCGCGCTGATGCTGACGATCCTCGCTCGCGGATTCCGCGTACATCAGCAGCTACAGGACCCGCGACTCAAGGTCGTGTCCGCCGGGATCATTGCCTTGATCGTATGGGTGCTCGTCTACAGCGCGAAGGCGCAGTACCTGGATCTCGATCCGCTCAACGTGTACTTCTGGCTGTTCGCCGGAATCCTGATGAAGCTCCCGCTGCTCGGTGGGAAAGCCACAACCGCGAAGGCCGAAGCCGAGCCCGAACCGGTTCCTGCAGAGGTCTGACGTGTCTGATTCGGCTCTTCGCCTTGCGCACCTCGTCTCGCATCCGATTCCCTATCAAGCGCCGCTCTATCGCGAGCTCGCCTCCAGGCCTGAGGTCGATCTGACGGTGTACTTCTATTCCGACGCGTCCCTCCGGGGCTATCACGACCGGGAATACGGTCTCGAGATCCAGTGGGACACGCCACTGCTCGACGGCTACCGGTCGCGCTTCCCTCCCAGCGCGACGCGGAAGGGTCCCTACGGCGCGCCGCCGAACTGCGACCTTCTCCGCGAGGTATTCGCCGAGCGGTATGACGCGATCTGGATCCACGGCTATGCGTATGCGAATGCCTGGCTTGCCGCTGCGGCCGCGGCGCTTCGCCACAGCCGTGTCCTGATCCGCGACGACCAGACGTTGCTGCACGGTCGTCCCTGGTGGAAGGCGGCGCTCAAGGAGGTCGCGCTTCGGGCACTCTTCTCGCGCGCCTACGGGCTCTACGTCGGCAAGCAGAACCGCCGCTACTTCCGTCACTACGGGTTGGCCGACGAGAGGCTCTTTCCCGCCAGCCATTGCGTCGACAACGACTTCTTTCAGAGGCGGGCGGACGAGCTCCAACCTCAGCGAAGCGAGCTTCGGGCCCGTTTCGGGGTCCAAGCCGACGTACCCCTGATCGTCTCGGTCGCCAAGCTGATCCCCAAGAAGGCGCCGCTCGTCCTGATCGAGGCATTCGAGCGATTGCGGGCGCGACGGCCGTGTGCGCTGCTGATGGTGGGCGAAGGATCTCTGCGTCCGGTAGCGGAAGAGCTCGTCGAGCGGCGTGCGATCGCCGACGTTCACTTCTCTGGTTTCCTGAACCAGAGCGAGGTTTCCGCGGCATACGCCGCCGCTGACGTGTTCTGTCTGCCGTCGGTCGTACATGAGACCTGGGGACTCGCGGTGAACGAGGCCTTGAACTTCGGGCTTCCGGTCGTGGTCAGCGACAAGGTCGGCTGCGCGGCGGACCTCGTCCGGCCGGGCTGGAACGGTTTCGTCGTGCCTGCCGGTGAGCCCCAGCCGCTGGCCGAGGCCCTCGAGACGCTCGTCGCCGACGAAGGATTGCGTTGCAGCTTCGGGAGGCGAGGGCGAGAGCTTGTGAGCGAGTACAGCATCGAGTCGTGCGCGGACGGGATCATTGCTGCGTGTCTGGCGTGAATGTCCTGCACGTGATCCCGTCGCTGGCGATCCAAACCGGGGGGCTGGCCGTCGCAGCTGTCGAGCTGGCCCGCGTCACCGCACGTGAGGGTATGGAGACAGCCGTTTTCGCCACGGACGTCGTGCATCCTCAGATCCCTCGCAACGCCAGGCCGGTCGCCCCCGAAGAGCTCGTGGACGGGTCTGCGGAAATCGGCGCGCGCCTGTTCCCCGTCAGGAGACCACGTCGACTGGTGTACTCCCCGGAGCTACGGCGGGCGCTTCGTGACGAAATCGGTCGTTACGACGTCGTCCATATCCACTCGCTGTACCTCTACCCACAGTTCGCCGCCTCGCGAGAGGCGGCACGTCATGGAGTCCCCTACGTCGTCTCGCCGCACGGCGCACTCGATCCTTGGCTCCGCCGCCGGGGGCGCCTGCGGAAGGCGCTTGCCGAGCTCGTCTGGCAGCGGCGGATGTTCTCGCGGGCGACAGCGATCCACTTCACATCCGACGAGGAAGCTCGGCTTGTTGGCGACGTAGCTCCGGGGGTGCCGAGGGTGATCGTGCCACTCGGGGTTCGGTGGACCGACTACCAGGCGCTTCCATCGCCCACCTCGTTCCAGGCCCGATACCTGGGCTCGTATCAGAGGCCCGTCGTGCTCAACGTGGGGCGGCTGACAGCCAAGAAAGGTCTCGACGTGCTGATCCGGTCGTTCTCGATCGTCACCCGAGATTTCCCGGACGCCGTGCTCGTGATCGCGGGGCCGGACGACGAGGGGCTTCGGCCGGAGCTGACAGCGCTCGCGGAGCGCGAGGGCGTGGCTGACTGCGTTGTCTTCACCGGGATACTCCACGGAAAGGAGAAGCTCGCTGCCCTTGCTAGCGCCGACGTCTGGGCGCTGCCGTCCCACACCGAAAACTTCGGGATCGCCGTCGTCGAGGCGCTTGCCGCCGGACTGGCAACTGTGATCTCGCCGGCGGTCAATCTCGCGCGGGAGATCGAGCGCTCCGACGCATGCGTCGTGGCCGACCTCCACCCGGCCACGTTTGCCGAAGCGATCAAGCTCCTGCTCGGCGATTCGAGCCGGCGTGCCAAACTGGGCGAGCGTGCCAGGGAGTTCGCGCGCCGTTACGACTGGGAAGCGATCGCGCCGAACATCATCGGGATGTACGAGGCGCTCCGCGACGGCGAGATCGCACACTCGTGATCGATCTGCAGCCGCTGCTTCACTGTGTCGACTGCGGGGGCGAGCTCGCGCTTGCTGAAACGGAGGCTTCGTGCACCGCGTGTGGAGGGGCATATCCGGTCGAGAACGGCATCCCGGTACTCGTGTGGGGCAACGCCGACCACGCGCGTCGCCAGGCGGCGCACTTCGACGAAAAGGAGGACGCGGAGTTCGAGACGACCCGGCCCCACGGAACGGCGCGTTTGTACGAGTGGCTGATCGAGGAGAAGTTCAGGCGCAGCGTTCGCGGGATTCGGGAGCTGGTGCGGGGAAGCACGGCGCTCTCGGTCTGCGGCGGCTCAGGGATGGATGCCGAGCTCCTCGCCCGCGCGGGTGCGCGCGTCGTCTCGGCCGACATCTCGCTCGGCGCCGCCCGCCGCGCGCGCGAGCGGGCGCGGCGCTACGGGTTCGAGATCACCTCCGTGGTCGCGGACGCCGAGAGCCTGCCCTTCGTCGATTGCGCCTTCGACCTCGTCTACGTCCACGACGGCCTCCACCATCTCGAGCACCCGGAGGCCGGGCTGGCCGAGATGACGCGGGTCGCGCGGAAGGTCGTCTCGATCACGGAGCCGGCCCGGGCCGCGGTCACGGCGCTCGCCGTCCGCCTCGGTCTGGCCCTCGAGCGGGAAGAGGCCGGCAACCCGGTCGCCCGGCTCGACCTGGACGAGGTCGCGGCCGCCTTGCGCGGCCACGGCTTCCGCGTCGTCGAGGCCCACCGCTACGGGATGTACTACCGGCACCGCCCCGGCCCGGCCTCGCACCTGCTCTCGCGCCCGCGCCTGTTCCCCCTGGCGACGGGCCTCCTCACGGCGCTGAACGACGCAGGCGGGGGAATCGGGAACAAGCTGACGGTGCAGGCCGTCCGGCCGGAGAGCGGATGAGCCTGCGGAGCACGCTCAAGGGCCTCACGTTCCGCGGCTTCGGCGCGCTCGACCGGCTCGGACTCCACGTGCTGCCAAAGCACTACTACACCCCCGTTGCCGATCGCACCTGGTTGCGTTCGCATCCCTCGAAGTGGCGCCACGCTCTCTCCCTCGGGTGGGACTACGACGCTCAGCTTGCATGGTTGCGGGACATCTGCCGGGAGCACTACCGCGAGGTCGAGGGCTTCCGATCGTACCGCGAGCTCGTGGCGCGGGGGTTCGGCCCAGGCTACGGGCTGGTGGAGTCTCAGGTGCTCCACTGCTTCGTCCGCTCGCAGGCGCCGGGGCGGATCGTCGAGATCGGAGGCGGCGTGACGAGCGCGATCATGGCCGGCGCCGCGCGGATGAACGCGGAGGAGGGCCGGCCATGCTCGCGCATCACGACGGTTGAGCCGTCCCCGTGGCCGCCGCTGCTCGCGGTCGAGGGCATCGAGCTGCTACGTGTCGCCGGGCAGGACGCACCCCTCGAGCTCTTCGCCGAGCTCGGAGACGGCGGCCTGCTCTTCATCGACTCGAGCCATGCAGTCAAGACCGGCTCGGAGGTGCAGCGCCTCTATCTCGAGATCGTCCCCGGGCTGGCCGAGGGCGTGACGATCCACGTGCACGATGTCTACCTGCCGTACCTCTACTCGCCCTGGGTGCTCCACGATTATTTCGACCCTCAGGAGACGGCACTTGTGGCCGCGCTCATCCAGGGGAACGAGCGTCTCGAGGTGCTCTGCTGCGAATCGGCGCTTCACCACGAGCGGCCCGCGCAGGCCGCCGAGATCCTGAGCGACTACCGCCCGCAGCGGATGCGCGACGGCCTGTCGGAGCCCGACGCCGAGGGACACTTCCCGTCGAGCCTGTGGCTGAGGACGGTCAGGATGCGACAGGAGCGGAGCTGAGCGCCCGCCCTTCCGCCCGTGCGACAATGTCGTCGTAGATCCAGCGGTAGGTCTGCTCGAGCCCCGCCTCGAGCGGCGTCGCGGGCTCCCAGTCCAGGAGCTCGCGAACCAGCGTGTTGTCGCTGTTCCGTCCGCGCACTCCCTGCGGCTCCGAGAGGTTGTAGCGCCGCTCGAGCTTGACCCCGGCGATCTCCTCGACGATGTCGACGAGCCGGTTGATGGTGACGAGCTGCGAGCTGCCGATGTTGATCGGCTCGACCACGTCGCTCTCCATCAGCCGCAACGTCCCTTCGAGGCAGTCGTCGATGTAGGTGAAGCTGCGGGTCTGCTCGCCGTCGCCCCAGATCTCGATCTCGTCGCTGCCGGAGAGCTGGGCCTCGATCACCTTGCGGCAGATCGCGGCAGGGGCCTTCTCGCGTCCGCCGTCGTAGGTTCCGTGAGGGCCGTAGACGTTGTGGTAGCGGCCGACGCGCGTCTCGAGCCCGAAGTCCTCGCGGAGGTGCCGGCACATCCGCTCGCTGAACAGCTTCTCCCAGCCGTAGCCGTCTTCGGGGAATGCGGGGTACGCGTCCGTCTCCTTAAGCGCGGTGACATCCGGCGATTCCTGCAGCTCGAGCGGATAGATGCAGGCCGAGGAGGAGAAGAAGTAGCGCTCGACACCGGCCTCGTGCGCCGCGGCGACCAGGTGCGTGTTGATCAGGACGGACAGCATGCAGAGCGCCTTGTTGCGCTCGATGAAACCCATGCCGCCCATGTCGGAGGCGAGATTGAAGACGGACTCCGCGCCCTCGACCGTTTGCTCGCATGCCGCTTTGACGCGCAGGTTGAGCACTTGGCTCTCGGCCTCCGGGAAGACCTGGAACCACTCGGAGAGCGGCTTGACGTCGACCGCGCGGATAGTGCGGCCGCGCGAGAGCAGGTCGCCGACCACGTGGCCTCCGATGAAGCCGCCGGCCCCGGTGACTACGACGAGTCCGCTACTGGCGCTCATTCCTGCATCTCTGGTTCCGTCGGGAGCGTACCTAGGCGGCCGGGACGACCGAGATGAGGACAGCCTCAAACCGGTCGCCGATCGGTTCGATGCCGAAGGTGCTCTCGGCGTACCTTCGCGCTGAGGCGGCAAGGCGCGCGCGCAAGTCGGAATTAGCGAGCAGTTCCCGTGCCGCGGCGACGAACGCTTCTCCGTCGTCGGGGTCGACGAGGCGACCGGATCCGCTGGCTTCGACCACCTTTGCCCCCAGGTTCTCACGGGGAACAGCCGCCAGGAGCGGTCGCGCGGCGCACAAATAGCTCAGCACTTTCGAAGGGACCGCGAACTGGCCCGCCTCGCGCTCCAGGATGACGAGCAGGACGTCGCCCGTTCCGAGCACGTCCGGAAGGGACGCATACGGTTGAAAGGAGAGGAGCAGCAGGTTGTCGACCTCGTGCGCGCGAGCTTCTCGGGCGAGCCACTTGGCTCCGGAGCCCTCGGAGACGACGACGACGCGGACAGTCTGATCGTCCCGGAAGGCGAGCGCGAGCCGAAGCAGCAAGCCCGGATCATGCTTCAGGCCGAGCGTGCCTGAGTAGAGGAGCACCTGCTTGTCGGTGAGTCCATTCCGCTCGGCCCACTCGTTCTGCCGGGGCCTCTTGGGCAGCTCGTCGAGAGGCGCCCAGTTCTCGATCACGTGCACCTTCTCCGCCGGGAGGCCCCAGTCCAGGAGCGTGGTCCGGAAGTCGTCTGCGATCGTGACGACCGCGTCGCTTCGCCGGAGGAGCTTTCGTTCGAGCGCCACGAACCGGCGACCCAGAAGTCCTCCGACGACGCGCAGCCGTTGCTCCGCCTCGCGCCTCATCGCGACGCTATAGACGTCCTGCTGCCAGAAGACGAATGGTATTCCCAGGCGCCTGCAGGCGGAGAGCAGGATTTGCTGCGCGAACAGCGGCGTGTTGCTGGAAAGCACGACGTCCGGCAGCTCGAGCCGGATCCTGCGGACGAGACGCCGGCCGTAATCCCGCTCCTGCCGGAGTCGCTTCGTTGGCGAGTACTTGTCGAAGGCACTGTCCAGGCTGACCGCTTCGACGCTGAACCCGGGCGGGTCGCTGGCGGCTCGCTCGAGCGCTCCCTTGCCGCTTTTGTACGAGGGACAGTGCAGGTGGAGGACGCGATGACCTCGCCTTGCGAGCTCACGGCTCAGCTGAACCTGGAAGGGATGGCCCGAGTAGTCGTGAACGAGGATCCGGAGCGCCACCGAAAGAGCCTACCGGGGGCGCTCCGGAGCCGACATCGGGCCTTACGGTTCCCTAATCAGTCCGCTGGTACATTCGAACGATGCGCCTGGGTCTGATCGCGCTCGCGCTTCCGCTTGTAGCTGCGGCTGCGTTCACGACGTCGGCGGCCGGCGGAGGTCCGCTGCGAACCGCAATCGTCGAGCCCTTCAATTTCGATCCGAACGATGGGAACGTCGTCTTCGACCGCATGCACGGCGCGGGCGCAACCGTCGTTCGCCTGACGCTCTCCTGGTACGCCATCGCGCCTTCGGACCCACCGCTCGACTTCAATGCCCAGGACCCCTTCGATCCTGCGTACGACTGGCAGGACACCGACGACAAGATCAAGTCTGCGTTGGCGCACGGGCTCGAGCCCTACCTCGCAGTCAACAGCTCGCCCGCGTGGGCGAGGAGCGGGAAGAAGGGTGGCGGCGCCCCGCCGAATCCGGCCGACTTCGCCCGCTTCATGCGCGCCGCGGCCGACCGCTATGACGGGAGGTACCCGGGCCTTCCGCGTATCCGCTACTGGCAGATCTGGATCGAGCCGAACGTGAACAAGTTCTTCAAGCCCCAGTACGTGGACGGCCGCCCGGTCGCCCCGGCGAAGTACGCGGCGCTCGTCAACGCTGCCGCAGCCGCTATCCACGGAGTCTGGGCCGACAACAAGGTGATCGCAGGCGGGCTCTCGCCGTTCACCGTCACCTTCGGCGAGACGAAGACGATTGGCCCGATGCGGTTCATGCGCGAGATGCTCTGCATGACGAAGGCGAACCGGCCGCGCGCGGGGTGCAGCCGGCGCGTCCACCTCGACATCTGGTCACACCATCCCTACACGTCCGGCGGCCCCGCCCATCATGCCGTGAAACCCGATGACGTCTCGCTCGGCGATCTGCCGAAGATGAAGGCGCTGCTGATGGCCGCGTACCGAGCCCATCATGTCGTCACGACCGCCAAGCCTGGCTTCTGGGTGACCGAGTTCTCGTGGGATACGAATCCGCCGGACCCCAAGGCGGTCCCGATCAAGCTCCAGTCCCGCTGGACGGCCGAAGCCCTGTACGTGATGTGGAAGGTCGGCATCACTGTGGTCACCTGGCTCGAGCTCCGTGACGATCCGTATCCGGCACTCGCGACGCAGTCGGGGCTCTACTTCCGCGGTGCGACGCTCGCGCAGGACAAGCCGAAACCCACGCTGACGGCGTTTCGCTTCCCCTTCGTCGCCTACCGCCAGAAATACGGCATCCTGATCTGGGGCAGGACGCCGTTCGGCAAGGCCGGCCGCGTCGCAATTGACCAGAAGGTCACAGGGCGTTGGAAACGCCTAGCCCTCCTGACGACGAACGGCTACGGGATCTTCAACCAGCGCATCCGCGGAGCGCGGACGGGTTACCTGCGAGCCCAGCTCGATACGGGCAAGTCGGTGACAACACGGAGCCTGCCCTTTTCGCTGAGCCGTCCCAAGGACCGGTTCATAACCCCGTTCGGAAGCGGCGGTTAGAAGCCGCGCTCTCGAGCGTCTTGCGATAGATCCCCAAGGCCGCGTCCGCGATCCGCGGCCACGCGAACAGGCGAGCGGCCTCGCTCGCGCCGGCCGCGAGCCGCTGCCGTCGCTCCGCGTCGTCCAGCAGACTGGAGATCGCGGCGGCGAGCTCGCCGGGCTCGCCGGGCGGGACGAGCTCCACATCGCGCCCCGGAACGAGCGGCGCGACGCGCTCGGGCGTCCCGGCCAGGACGGTCGGGACGCCGAGCTGGAGCGCCGCCGCGAGCGCGCTCCGGCCGAGGCTGTTGCGCCGGTACGGGAGCACGCACAGGTCGACGGCCGAGAGTACTTCGGCTGCCTGCTGCGCTCCGAGGTAGGGGGTCCAGACAACGGCGTCGCCGAGCCCGAGGCGCTCCGCGAGCGCCCGGTAGCTCTCGAACCTGGCGCTGTCGGCGCCGCCGAGCATGACGAGGCGTGCATCGATCCCGCCGCGCCGCACGTGCCCCAGCGCCTCGAAGAGGTCCTCGACGCCGCGCGTGAAGTCGAGTTGGCCGAAGTACCCGAGGCAGGGGACGTAGCGGAGCCCGAGCTCGCGCCTGACGGCGTTCGGGCCACGGCGCGCCTCCGGCGCGATGTTCGTGCCGACGGGGAGCCAGTGCACCGGCTTCACGCGGCCGGCGATCCGCCGCAGCGCGCTCAGGTAGCCGGGATCGTGGCTCGTCAGCGCGGCGCTCCGCCCGATCAGCGCCAGCGCCTCGAGCTTGATCCGAAGCGGCGAGCGCCGGCCGAGCCCGAGGTTCCAGAACGTCGTGACGAGCGGGACATGACGGAGCCCGATCGCCGCGGGAAGCTGGTAGGTTGCCTGCAGAACGGAGTCCGGAAAGAGGACGTGGACGATGTCGACTCCCTCGCTCCGCAGCAGCTCGTTCACCCGCCGAAGCGTCTTTCTTCCGTTCTCTGCGAGCGTCCAGTCGTCGACCGTCCGGTGAACCGTCACGTTCTCACTGAAGCTCTCCCGCTTGGGCCCCATCCCGGTCGAGGTGATCACGTGGACCCGCGTGCCCCGCTCGGCGAGCGCGGGCGCAAACCGCGCGACGAAGTCCGCGCCGCCGTTTTGCTCGGGAGGGAACGTGCCGAACACGACGGCGACGCCTAGCGAGTCGGCCATGGCGGCTGAGTCTAGGCCGTACCGCGTCGCGGTCGTTTCCCCCGAGCCGACGCCCTACCGTGCGCCGCTGTTCGACCGGGTGGCGGAGCGCCCCGAGATTGACCTGACGGTGATTTACGCCGCCCGGACGGTGGTAGGCCGCACCTGGGAAGTCCGGCCGAACCACCGTTCCGTCTTCCTTCGCGGCGTCGGCGTTCCCGGCGCCCGGCTGATCCTCCACCACGACTACCCCATCACGCCCGGCGTCTGGAGGGAGCTTGGCGCGGCCCGGGCCGACTGCGTGGTCGTCTCCGGCTGGAGCACGTTCGCTTCGCAGGCGGCGATCGCCTGGTGCCGGCTGCGAAGCGTTCCGTTTCTGCTGATCGTCGAGAGTCACGACGCGGCCCCGCGCGCCGGATGGCGCCGGACCGTGAAGGGCGCCGTCGTTCCCCGCATCGTCCGGCGCGCAGCCGGCGTGCTCGTGACGGGCGCCCTCGCCCGGGAGTCGATGATCGCGCACGGCGCTCGGCCCGAGCGGGCGCGCGTGTTCGCAAACACGATCGCCGTCGGCGAATGGGTCGAGCGGGCCGAGGGGCTCGCGGCGCGGCGTCCCGAGCTGCGCGAGCGGCTCGGTCTTGGGAGCGACGACGTCGCAGTCCTCTCCGTCGCCCGGCTCTCGTCCGAGAAGGGGCTCGACACGCTCGTCCGGGCCGCTGCCGCGGCGCGCGAGCCGCGGCTCGTCCTCGTCCTTGCCGGCTCAGGCCCCGAGCGCGAGCGTCTCGCCGAGCTCGCGAGCGGCCTCGGCGTCCGCCTCGTGCTCGCAGGCGATCTGCCCCACGAGCAGGTTATCGAGGCCTACTGCGCCGCGGACGTCTTCGCCCTGCTCTCCGAGCGGGAGCCCTGGGGCGTGGTCGTGAACGAGGCCGCCGCGTGCGGGCTGCCTCTCGTTCTCTCCGACCGCGTCGGCGCCGCGCCGGACCTGCTCCGCGACGGAGAGAACGGCTCGCTCGTTCCCGCCGGCGACGTCCAGGCGGCGGCCGAAGCCCTGCGCCGGCTCGCAGAGGACCCGGAGGAGCGACGGCGCGGCGGGGCGCGGTCCCGCGAGCTCGTTGGCGGGTGGGGCTACGAGCCGAGCGTCGAGAACCTCGTCGCGAGCGTGCGGGAAGCCGTCTCGCGCGCATGATCGGGATCAGCATGCTCACGCTCCGGCCGGGGCGGATGGGCGGCTCGGAGACCTATGCGCGCGGGCTGGCGCGGGCGCTCGCCGAGCACGGCTCGCTCGAGTACCGCTGCCTCGTTCCCGCCGGGGCCGCGGACGCGGCGGACGGGTTGCCGCGCATGGTGGGCAGGCAACTCGACGGGCTCGCCGCCGTCCACTATCCGTTCACGATCCCGTTGCCGCGGACGGGGCTTCCAACCGCGATCACGCTCCACGACCTGCTTCACCGGGAAGGGGCACCGCTTTCGCCGCCGCTGCAGCGGCTCGTCCGCCGCTACACGTACGACCGATCGGCCCGGCGCGCGCAGCTCGTGATCGTCCCGAGCGAGTACGTCCGCGGCCGCACCCATGAGCTGCTGGGGGTGCCGCTCGAGCGGATCCGGGTCGTCCACTGGGGAATCGACCACGACCGCTTTCGCCCGGGCTCGGAGCCGCGCGAGGGCTTCCTCTTCTATCCCGCGAGCCCGTGGCCGCACAAGAACCACGCACGCCTGTTCGAGGCGTTCGCGCTCCTGCGCTCCGAGCGCCCCGAGCTCGAGCTCGTGCTCACAGGGATCGGCTTCCGCGGCCTCCCGCCGGGAGTGAGGGCGGTCGGCCGGGTCGGCTGGGACGAGCTTCCGTCCCTCTACCGGCGCGCCGGGGCGCTCGTCTTCCCGAGCCTGCACGAGGGCTTCGGCTACCCGCCGCTCGAGGCGATGGCGAGCGGATGCCCGGTCGCCTGTTCGAACGCGACCGCGCTACCCGAGATCTGCGGGGATGCGGCGATCCTCTTCGACCCGGCGTCGGTGGACGAGATCGCATCCGCGGCCGCCCACGCCCTCGACGGCGGTGAAGAGCTGATGCGGCGCGGGCTCGAGCGGGCCGGCCGCTTCACGTGGGCCGAGGCCGCCCGCGGGCACGAGGCCGCCTACCGCGAGCTCACGGCCTGGGCGACGATCGCGTCGCCTCGATGAAGCGCGTCGGCGATGCGCCCGGCGGGAGCGACGAGTAGCCGGCGGCCGTACCGTCCGGAGAAGCTCTCCAGGTCGAACCGGCCGTGGCGGGCGTTTCGCTGCACCGCCAGCGACATCAGCAGCCACTCGCCCGAGGTGACGTTCCGCGCCTCTCGAAGCTCGAGACCGCACTGGGCGCACAGCTTCGCGAGCGACCGTTCGGTGTGGTGGTAGAGGTGGAAGGGGACGTGCCAGTGGACCCAGTACGGCCCGAACATGCGCCTCCAGACGCTCGCCGCATTCGGCACGACGATGAAGACGACTCCGCCGGGGCGCAGGGTCCCTCGTACCTTGCGCAGGAGCGAATGCGGATCTTCGACGTGCTCGAGCACCTGGGAGAGGAGGACGGCGGCGAAGCGCGCGCGCGGCAGCTCCGCCTCCTCGATCGCGGACTCGATCACCTCGAGCCCGTAGCTGCGGGCGACCGCGGCCGCCTGGCGATTCGGCTCCAGTCCAACGACTTCGAGCCCGCGCGCGCGGAGCGCGACGAGCGCCTCTCCGGTGTTGCTGCCGACGTCGAGCACCGGGCCCGACCGGACCAGGTCGGTGAGCGGGAGGCTTCCGTTGACGGCGTGCCAGGCGCGGGCGAGCGCTCCCGTGCGCGGAACGCGCCGTTCCTCGTCGCCGACGTATCGCTGCTCGTAGAGCGCGGCCAGCTCCCCGCGTGGCGGAGCGTCGACCGTGATGCCGAGGCCGCACTCCCTGCACCAGGCGACGTGAACGACGTGCGGCAGCCCCATCCGGTTGTCTCGAAGCGGAGTCTCATCCGCCTCGACCGGCCCGCATCCGAGAGGGCAGTCCATCATTTGAAGAGGAACGTCGCCCCGATCGGCCGCGGCGGCGTTCCCTGCGGGATCGTCAAGAGCGGCGCCGGGCTGACGGTGAAGTCGACTCGGCAGACCCCTGCGTGCGGCCGAAGGGGAACGACGAGCTCGACGGGCGGCTGGGGCGGGACGGACGCGCGCGCCACGACGCGCCCGAGCACGGTCGCCGTGACGGTCTTGGGGGAGATGAAGAGCGCGGGATCGCTCCCCAGCAGCACGGCAACGCGTCCGCCCTTGCAGTCGAACCGCGTGTAGCGCAGGTGTGGCCCGGACCACATCTCGCCCGGATACAGGCCTTCGACGAGCGTTTTCAGGCCGACCGTGCCCGGCACGCGGTAGAGCGTGAGCTGCCCGGCCGTGCCGACGGGGGTACCGACGAGCGGTGCCGTCGCATCGGAGAGCGCGTACGCCGATTCGACGGGCCCGCCGTCGAGCAGGACGCCGGTTCGAGGATCGACCGTCACGTGCGTCTCCGGAAGGCCCCCGGGCGTCGGGTCGCCGAGGTCGTAGACCGGGCCGGCCGAGCGGTTGAAGAACTCGTTCTCCCAGATCGTGACCGGCGCCGTCTGTCCGGTATAGACGACGGCCACCTGCGCGCCGGGCGGGACGGTCTCGTCGATCCAGTTCGGCCGCGGATTCCCGACCGCCCCCAGCGTGCCGACGGAGGCGCGGCGAAAGTCGTGCTCGACGAAGACCATCACGGCGAGGAAGTAGGCGAGGACGAGGCCGGGAAGAACCAGCCGGAACCGCGGCGGGAAGAACAGGAACAGCACGCCGGCGGCGAGGCAGCACACCACGAGCAGCGCCCGGGCCCACCCGGCACTGCCGATCGCCAGGTCGAGCCGCCACCAGGGGATCAGGGCGAGCGTGTCCGAGACGATGCTGACGTTCAGCATCCCCCCCAGTGGGAGCACGGCCGGAAGCGCGGCAGCGGCGAGGGCGGCAGCGGCTGCGGGCCAACGCGGCCTCGGAAGCCCCCGCTCGACCCAGATCAGGAGTCCGATCAGGAACAGTGGCGCCGCGTAGAACATGTTTCGCTCCGCCACGCGGTGGACGAACGTGTACGTCTGGTCGACCGCCGCCACGACGAGCAGGAGCCAGAACGAGAGCGCAAGAGCGGCGGCGGTGAACGCCTGCGAGCGGTCCGGCAGGCGGCGCGCCAGCGCGATCAGCAGGAGCAGCGCCGCGAAGGGAACGATCCCGAGATACAGGTCGAGCTCGGCGATGTGGTAGAGGAACCACTTGGCGACGCTCCCGACCGAGTACTGCTCGTTCCCGACGAAGCTGTACCTGCCGAACAGGCCGCTGACCGACCGGCCGCGGACGAGCTGGACGAGGACCGGCGGGAGCAGGACGAGCGCAGTCAGGGCGTAGAGCGGCCAGTACGCCTTCAGGCTCCTGAGGCCGCTGCGGCGGAAGAGGACGAGCAGGACCGGCGCGGTCAGGATCGGAGGAATCAGGGCGACCGCCTGCGCCCGCGTGAAGAAGGCGAGCGCGTAGACGGCGAGCAGGGCGACCGAACGCCAGACGGTGGGTCGCTCGAGCACGAGCACGAGCGCAAGTGCGGCCGCCAGAAACAGCGGATAGAACGCGTTCTCCGTCATGATCGTGCCCGAATAGAGCATCGAGGGCAGCGCGACGCTGAGGACTGCCCCGAGCAGCGCCAGGCGCGGGGAGAGCACGCGGCGGCCGAGGAAGTACGCCGGCACGGCCGCCAGCGAGATCAGGAGCGCGTTGATCAGCTTCGCGGCTGCATAGGCCTGGGGAACGGAGGAGAAGAGCGCCCAGGCGGGGCTGATCACCGCGGGGTAGATGGGCCCGAAGTGCTCCCAGGTCCGGTCGCGAACGAGGAAGTGACCGGTGGCGGCGAAGCTCTTCGCGCCTTCCGAGTAGACGAGCTCGTCGATCAGGATCCACGGAGCGGCAATCCTGCGGCCGAGCACGTAATAGACGACCGTCGAGAGCAGGACCAGCCCCCCGACCCACGCCCAGGCGGGCACGCGCACCGCCACGCCTGCAGTTGCCTTCTGTCTGACCCGTACGGCCACGGCCAGAATCGTAGGGGGCCAACGAGGGAACCATGGGTTCCCCCGTTCCTTTCTAGGATGGAGACGGCGTGCGACTGCTTGTGCTCAACCAGTACTACTGGCCCGGGATCGAGGCGACCGCGCAGCTCCTGACCGAGCTGTGCGAAGGCCTCGCCGGGAAGTACGACATCACCGTCGTGGCGGGAACGACCGCCGGTGCCGGGCCGGGGAGGCAAGTGCGAAACGGCGTCGAGATCATCCGCGTGCCCTCGACGGCGTTCTCCAGGCGCCGCCTGCCGGCGCGGGCCGTCAACTACCTGAGCTACGTGGTTCTCGCCGCGCTGCGGGGGCTCGGCGCGCGGCGGCCCGACCTGGTGGTCTGCAAGACCGACCCTCCCTTTCTGGGCGCGGCCGCCTACCTCGTCGCCCGGCGCTTCGGCGTCCCGCTCGTGGCTGTGACGAAGGACGTCTTCCCGGAGACGGCGGTCCAGCTCGGCCGGCTCGAGAACCCGGTCGTCGTCGCCGCGCTCGACCGTCTGATCCGCTTCTACCTGCAGCGGGCCGAGCGCGTGGTCGTGATCGGGGAGACGATGCGGCGCCGGCTGGTCGACAAGGGCGTCGCGCCGGAGCGGCTGCGCGTCATTCCGGACTGGGTGGACACCGACGCCGTCCGCCCGCCCGAGGGCGAGAACGTGTGGCGGAGCGAGCACGGGCTGGACGGGCGGCTCGTCGTCATGCACTCCGGGAACGTGGGCCACGCGCAGGACCTCGACACGCTGATCCGTGCCTCGACGCTGCTTCGCGACCTCGAACAGCTCTCCGTCGTCGTCGTGGGGGACGGGGCCCGGCGCGTCGAGCTCGAAGAGCTGGCGACCGAGCTGGGCGCCGACCGCGTCCGCTTTCTGCCCTACCAGCCCCGAGAGGTACTTCCGCAATCGCTGGCGGCGGCGGATATCCACTTCGTCGGCCTCGCGGGCGGCCTCTCCGGGTACGTCGTCCCGAGCCGCCTCTACGGCGTCCTTGCCGCAAGTCGTCCCGCGATCGTCGCCGCAGACGCGGACAGCGAGCCGGCCCGCCTCGTGCGGGATGTCGAGTGCGGCATCGCCGTCCCTCCGGGCCGGCCCGAGCTCCTCGCCGATGCGATCCGGGCGATCGCGGGCGGCGAGCACGATCTCGACGCCATGGGCCGCCGGGGGCGGGAATTCGTCGTCTCGACCGCCGACCGGTCGGTCGGGATCCGGCGCTACGACGAGCTGTTCACCGAGATACTGGGATCGTGACCTTCGTCAAGGCGCTCTTCTGGGGGTCGCTGGGCGCGCTCGCCTGGACGCACGCCGGGTACCCGCTGGCCGCGGGGGCGCTCGCCCGGCTGCATCCGCGTCGCGTTCGTAAGGCGGACCTGACACCCTCCGTCACCCTGATCGTGGCCGCGTGGAACGAGGAGTCGGTGATCGGGCGTCGCGTCGAGAACCTGCTCACACAGGACTATCCGGCCGAGCGGACAGAGATCGTCGTCGTCTCGGACGCGTCCACGGATCGCACGCACGAGATCGTCGAGAAGATCGCCGCCCGCGAGCCGCGCGTCCGGCTGCTCCGCTGCGAGCGCGGCGGGAAGGTGTCGGCGCAGAACCAGGCGGTTGCCGAGACCTCGGGCGAGATCCTCGCGTTCTCGGACGCGAACGCGATCTGGGAGCCGGACGCGCTCCGGAAGCTCGTCCGCAACTTCGCCGATCCCGAGGTCGCCTACGTCTGCGGGCGGGTGCACCTGATCTCGTCGGACGGGACGAACCGCGAAGGTGCGTACTGGCGGTTCGAGACGTGGCTGCGGGCGCAGGAGTCGCTCACCGGCTCGCTCACAGGCGGCTACGGGCCGATCTACGCCGTGCGCCGCTCGGACTACGTCGACGTCGATCCGCGCTTCGGGCACGACCTTGCTCTGCCGTACCTGATGGTCCAGCGCGGCCGCCGGGCGGTCTACGAGCCGGAGGCCCTGTCCTCCGAGAAGGAATCGCGCGACCTCGAGGACGAGTACCGGCGCAAGGTGCGGATGTTCGAGCACTGCTGGCTCATCACCCTGCGCGGCCGGACGTTGCGCCGGCTGCCACCGCTCTACCTGGCGGAGATGGTCTCCCACCGGCACCTGCGCTACGGCAGCGGGCTGCTCCATCTTCTGCTGCTCGGGACGAGTATCGCGCTCGTCCGGGAGGGGCCGCTCTACCAGGCGGCGCTCGCCGGCCAGGGCGGGCTGCTCGCGCTCGCGGCGGCCGGGAAGCTGGGCCCGCGTGTTCCTGGCGCCGCGCTCGCCTACTACTACGTGCTCGTCACGTGGGCCACCCTCGTCTCGCTCGCCGGCTACCTGCATCACGGCGTCCCGGCGGTGTGGGAGCAGGCCGAGGGAACCCGGTGAGACGCGCGTTCGACCTCGTGGGGGCCTCGCTGCTGCTGCTCGCGGCGAGCCCGGTGCTTCTCGTAGCAGCGCTCGCGATCGTGCTCGAGGACCGCGGCCCCGTGCTCTACCGCCAGCGCCGCGTCGGCAAGGAGGGGCGCGAGTTCGAGCTGCTCAAGCTCCGGACGATGGTCGTCGGGGCGGAGAAGATCGGAGCGGGGTGGGCCGTGAATGAAGGCGACCCCAGGATTACGAGCGTCGGCCGCTTGCTTCGTCGGCTGTCGCTCGACGAGCTGCCCCAGTTCTGGAACGTGCTGCGCGGCGAGATGAGCCTGATCGGCCCGCGGCCCACGCTCGCCTACCAGGTCGAGCGGTACACGCCGCGCCAGCGGCGTCGTCTGGAGGTCAAGCCGGGGATCACCGGCTGGGCCCAGATCCACGGCCGCGCGAAGCTGCCGTGGGACGAGCGGATCGAGCTCGACGTCTGGTACGTCGAGCATCGCTCGGCATTGCTCGACCTGCAGATCCTGGCGCGAACGCCGCTCGCGCTTCTGACGGGCACGTACAAGGGCGCGACCGGCGGCTGGCGGGACGGCAGCTCCGGCTCCCCAGCCGACCGCCGTTGACCCAAGTAACACTGTGTTACTTGCGGGATGTCGTTCGTTTGGTCAGGCCGTGAACCGGACGCCTGCGGCGAAGGTGCCGGCGGCGGCGAGCCCTGTGAGCGCAACGAGGATCCAGGCGTCTCGAGGGCCGATCCTGTCCACTGCGCTCGACGAAGCAATCAACGCGGCCGCCGCCGCCGGAAACATCAGCAGGCCGATCGAGAAGATCCCGATCAGGGTCATGAGCGTGAAAGCGAATCCGCTTGCGCTCAGCAAAGTCAATCTAAGCCGCGGCCGATCGAGCGCGAGCCCCACCACGGCCAGGATCAGCGCCGCGGCAATGACAAAGATGAAGAACTGCGCGCGCGACGTGCCGAGGTCGCCCTGTCCCTCATTGTGAAGCACGATGACGTAGATCAGGAGCCCCGAGGCGGCAACGAGGAACGCGACTCCCGTCAACCAGCTCCGTAGGTGAGTCATCACCACCGCTCCCTTCAACCGAAGCGTACAACTAAGTAACACTATGTTACTTGGCGAGAGCAGCTAGGGCTTCGAGCCCTCGATGCAGATGCCGCACTCGTCGACGACCCGCTTGCGGAGCTCGACTTCCTCGATCCCTTCGATCCGGCTCTCCAGGTAGCCCAGCTCGCGCACGTCGGTGAAGCCGGCGGCCTCGAAGCGCGCCGTCAGCGACTCGGCGTCGTACATCCACTTGTGCGAGTGGAAGTCCTTGAGCGCCGAGTACGTGCGGTAGGCGACGTTGCCGCTCGGCGGATGCCGGTCGCGGAAGCGGAGCCGCTCGTTCATCCGGTCGGCCGCGCTCAGCTCGGCGACGTTCTCCTCGGAGTCGGCGAACGGCCGCTCGCCCAGGTACTCCTCCACGACCGCGCGCAGGTCGGGGACGACGAGTCGCAGGATGCCGCCGGGCCGCAAGACCCGGTGGCACTCCTGCAGCAGCCGCTCGCCCTCGTCCAGGTACAGGTGCTCGAGCACATGCGAGCCGTAGACCGCCGAAGCGACCCCGTCCGGAAGCGGCAGCGGCTTGCGCAGGTCGTGGACGAGGATGTTCGGCGGCCACTCCGTCTCCGACGCCCACTCGGGCAGGACGCCGGCCGCCTCGGCCGCGCGGCGCAGGCGGGGGTGCTGCGACAGCCAGGCGTTCCAGGAGCCGTCGACGTTGATCCAGCTCTCGGGGGCATGCGCCCACGAGCCCAGGTTGATCTTGAGGCTGTCCGGCACGGCCTGACACTATCCTCAGGTTTCTGATGACGGCGGTTCTCTTCACCTGCGCGGGCAGGCGCGTGGACATCGTGACCGCGTTCGGTCGCGCAGGGGCGACGACGGTCGCAACCGACCTCAGTCCGCTCGCTCCCGCCCTCTACCACGCGGATCATCACGCCTTTCTTCCGCGCATCGAGCATCCCGGCTACCTGCCCAAGCTCGCCGAGGTGATCGCGACCCACGACGTCCGCCTCGTCGTCCCTCTCACCGACCTCGACCAGGTGCTCCTGGCCCGCGCGCGAGACAGCGGAGAGCTCGCGGCCGAGGCGCTGCTTCCCCGCGCAGACGTGGTCGAACGCGTCAACGACAAGTACCTCGCGCACGAGTTCTTCGAGTCGAACGGAATTGCCTCGCCGCCCAGCTGGCTCCCGGAGGAGCTACCGGACGAGCTCGACTTTCCGGTGCTCGTCAAGGCACGGGAGGGCTTCGGATCGCAGCACATCTACCGCGCGGAGAACCGCGAGCAGCTCGACTTCTTCCTCGACTACACGGAGGCCAGGTCGTTCGTCCAGAAGTGCTGCCGCGGCGAGGAGTTCTCGATCGACGTCTTCTGCGACTTCGACGGGCGCTGCCTGAACGCGATCCCGAGGACGATGATCGAGTCGCGCGGCGGCGAGTCGATCAAGGGGATGACGATCAAGGACTGGGACCTGACCAAGTACGGCGCGTTTGTCGCCGAGACGCTGGGGTTGGCCGGCCCCGCGAACATTCAGTGCTTCCGCGAAGCGGATGGGCGGCACGAGGTGACGGACGTGAATCCTCGCTTCGGGGGCGCCTTCCCGCTGCCGACGGCCGCCGGCAGCCGCTATCCGGAGCTCGCGATCGCGCTTGCCACCGGCGAGCATCCGGAGCCGCGGCTGGGTGAGTTCCGGGAAGGCGTCGTGATGACGCGCTTCCTCTCTCATCTCTGCCTGACCGCCGGGCCCGGCGGTACTCTCGAACCGTTCGCCGAGGAAGTCCCCGAGCCGATTGCAAGCGAGCCCGGCGAGGCGTGACCCGCTTCTCCCTCGCAATTCTGGTCCTGACCGGACTGGCCGCCGGCTGCTCGTCGGGCGGCGGCCAGCCGCACGCGCAGAAGCCACCGAAGCCCCAGAAGCCCCATCAGGCCCCGAAGCCGGAGGCGAAAGGCCCGCTCGTGTACGTGTCCGTCATCGACGGCGACACGCACCGCAAGGTCAAAGGCGCCGTCGTCAGGATCGGGAGCCACCGGGACGAGGTCGGCCGGCGCGGGATCGCGACCCTGCGCGTGAAGCGCGCCAGGCCGCTGCCCGTCACCGCCTGGGCGCACCACTACACGAAGCGGAAGGTGCGGATGGCCTTCGGCCCGCACCACAAGTGGGTCACGCTCTTCCTCTTCAACCCGGCGGCGCAGTGGCCGCTCTACGGGGTTACACCCGCGCGCACGCAGACGCAGACGAACATCCACATGCGCCCGCCCTTCCGAATCGCGTGGACGCGCGGGATGGGGAGCCTGATCGAGTTTCCGGCCGTCGTCTCGGGCGGGGTGGCGTTCATCGGCAACGCCCGGGGGATCGTTCGGGCAGTGTCGATGCGCTCGGGCAGAGTCGCCTGGCGGCGCGACACGAACGGCCCGATGGCGGCCTCGCCGGCCGTCGTCGGCAACGACCTGGTCGCGCACGCGATGGACGGGCGCATCTACGTGCTCGACCGCTACAACGGCCGCATCAAGAGGCGGTTCACGATCGGCTCGCCGATCGAGTCCTCGCCCGTCGTCCGGCACGGGATCGACTACTTCGGTGCCTGGAACGGCGAGGTGTACGCCTTCGACCTGCGCCGCGGACGCGTCAAGTGGACGTACCACTCGGGCTACAAGATCACGTCCAGCGCGGCGCTCGTGGGCCCGAAGGTGTTCATCGGCGACTACGGCGGGCGCCTGCTCGCGCTGTCGGCGGCGAGCGGACGGCTGAGCTGGTCGGGCTCGGTCAACGGCCGGATCTACGGGACTCCCGCCGTCGCCGAGGGGCGCGTGTTCGTTCCGTCGTCGACCGGCAACTCGCTGACCGCGTTCTCGACCGGCGGGCGCAGACTGTGGTCGCGCGACACGGGCGCGTACGTGTACTCGTCGCCGGCGGCCTGGGACGGCCGGGTCTTCTTCGGCTCCTACAACGGCCTGCTCTACTGCGTCTCGGCCCGCTCGGGCTCGACGTTGTGGACCGCGAACGCGGGCGGGCGGATCTCCGGTGCAGCCGTCGTCGTCGACGGGGTCGCCTACGCCGGGACGGGGAAGCACATCATCGGAGTCGACGTCCATTCGGGGAAGGTGCTCGTGAACTTCGAGCACGGTGAGTACGTGCCGGTTTCGGGCAACGGTCAGCGCCTGCTCTTTCACGGCTACTCGCGCATCTACGCGCTCGAGCCGCGGCGTCACCGCTCGTGAAGCGAGTCCTGATCGCGCTCCTCGCCGTTGTAATCCTCGGCGTGGGGGCCGGCGCAGCGTACGTCTTCTACAAGCGTCACGAGTCGCGGAACATCCGCGGCTCGTCCTCGATCGAATTCGTCACGACCGCGGGGCCGGACAAGCACGTCAAGGTCGTGAAGGGCATCGACTGGCCGATGTACGGCTTCGACCAGAGGCGGGCGCACGTTGCACCCGGAAAGGTGCATCCGCCCTTCCGCAAGCTCTGGTTTTTCGGAGCGCGCAACCTGCTCGAGTTTCCGCCCGCGATCGCCTACGGGCGGCTCTACTTCACGAACAACTCCGGTGTGACGTTCGCCGTCGGGGTCCGGAGCGGAGGCCGCGCCTGGCGTCGAGCGTCCGGCCGCTGCGCCGCGTCCTCACCGGCCGTGTCGGGACAGCTCGTGTTCCAGTCGTTCCTGAACCGCAGGCCCTGTAACGCAACCTCATCCGGCTTGACGGGCCAGCTCGTCGCGTACTACGTCGGCTCGGGGAAGGTGCGCTGGAAGGAGACGATCGGACCGACCGAGTCGTCCCCGCTCGTCGCCGAGGGTCGCGTGTTCGTCGGCGACTGGAACGGGAAGGTGTACGCCTTCAACTCGAACACCGGCAAGCTGCGCTGGAAGTTCTCCACCGGCGGAAAGGTGAAGGGCGGCCTGGCCTATGCCGACGGGCGCGTGTACGTCGGCTCCTACGATCACCACGTCTACGCACTCCGCGCCCGCGACGGCAAGCTGCTCTGGCGGGCCGAGGCCCAGCCTCGCCTGGGCCCCGAGGCCACCTTCTACTCGACGCCGGCGGTCGCGTACGGCCGCGTGTACATCGGCGGGACCGACGGGAAGGTCTATTCCTACGGGGCCTCGAGCGGGAAGCTGCGCTGGTCGCACGACACGGGCAACTACGTCTACTCCTCGCCGGCTGTCTGGCGGCAGCTGGTGTTCGCAGGCTCCTACAGCGGCACCTTCTACGCCTTCGACGCCGCCACGGGTGACGTCCGCTGGCAGTTCAAGGCGAACGGGCCGATCTCGGGGTCGCCGACGGTGCTCGACGGGCTCGTCTACTTCGCCACGCTCAAGAAGCGGACGTATGCCCTGAACGCCCGGACGGGCAAGCAGGTGTGGACGTTCCCCGACGGCCAGTACTCGCCGATCGTCGCGGACGCCAAGCGGGTCTACCTCGTGGGGCACGCGCGCATCTACGGTCTCGTCCAGAAGCGAAAACGCTAGAGTCGGCGCGCGATGGCCCCGGAGACAAAGGTGCGCGAGCCGCCCGAGTTCGCCGAGCTCGACGCGGAGCGGGAGGTCGATCTCCGCCGCTACTGGAACGCGCTCCTGACGCGCTGGTGGCTGCCGCTTGCGGGGTTGGTCGTGGGCCTGATCATCGGCTACCTGCTCTCCCTCGGCGGCAACCAGGTCTACAAGGCGAGCGCCCTCCTCTACCTCGGCCAGCCGTTCTCGGGGAACTCGCCGATCCAGAGCCTCGCCACGAACCCGAGCACCGTCAACGAGATCATCCACTCAGAGGCGGCGTCGAGAAAGGCGGCCGCGGCGGCGGGCCTGCGTCCGGGCCAGGTCCGGAACAACGTCTCGTCCAAGGCGATCTCGGGCGCGAAGGGAGCGATCAAGTCGGGGCAGACGCCGCTGATCCAGATCGAGCTCACGGGCAGGGCGCCTCGCAAGGCGGCGATCGCCGCCAGCGTGCTGGCGGACGAGGTCGTCAACAACCTCTCCGGGTACGTCGACACGAAGATCGGCACGTACAAGACGCTCGAGACCAGCCTCACCGAGCAGCTCGCGTCCAACCAGAAGCGGATCGACAATCTCAACGCCGCGATCGCGGGCGCGAAGGGCCTGTCCGAGATCGACCAGCTGCTGCTCGTGACGCAGGCCGACAACGCGGTTCAGCAGCGCGGCCAGCTGCTCCAGAACCAGGCACTCACGCAGCAGCAGCTCGCGCTCGCCGAGCAAGTCGAGAAGCCGCGTGTGATCGAGCCGCCGGTGCCCGTGAAGACGACCGCGCGCAGCACCCGCAACTCGATGCTCGTCGGAGGCGTGATCGGCCTCCTGATCGGGCTGTTCGCGGCGCTGCTCTGGGAGCCGGTCGCGAGCCGGTTCGGCCGCCGCCCGGGCTGAGACAGTGCTGGAGGGAAAGAGCGTTGCAGTCGTCGTTCCCGCCTACAACGAGGAGCCGCTGATCGGGACGACCGTCTCTGGCATCCCCGACTTCGTCGACAGGGTGTTCGTGGTCGACGACGCGTCGGAGGACGGAACGCGCGAGCGCGTCC
>CAJDTX010000030.1_pt1 | contig 50392 bp, 40 predicted proteins | sample 7390491 | NCBI WGS metagenome assembly CAJDTX01 (sample SAMEA7055669, study PRJEB34461) | soil metagenome | biome: terrestrial ecosystem; feature: Peninsula; material: soil | place: Antarctica | collected 2016
GTCGCGACGCGTAGCGCTGCTACGCCCCGCGACCGCCCGCACTGCCCGGCTTGGTCTGGAGCGCCCCCGGCTGCGGCCGAATTTCCCATCAACCCTCTAGATGTAGTTGACAGATATATCTAAGAGATGTATCTTCCGGCAGCATGGAGGCCGACCTAAGCCCAACCGCCTACGTCGTTCTCGGGATGCTGGGGCTCGGCGCGAAGACCGGGTACGACATCAAGGGGATCGTCGACCGTTCGACCCGGTTCTTCTGGGCTGCCAGCTACGGGCAGATCTACCCCGAGCTGAGGCGGCTCGAGCAGGCCGGCCTCGTCAAGGGGAAGCTCGCCCCTACGGGCGGGCGCAAGCGGAAGGCGTACGAGCTGACGGCTGCGGGCCGGCGCGCTCTCGTGGAGTGGGCGGCCGCGCCGCCGAGCATGCCCGAGCTTCGTGACGAGAACCTGCTCAAGCTCTTCTTCGCCGACATGCTGCCGCCCGAGCAGGCGCTCGAGCAACTGCGCATGCGCCGCCTCGGGCACGAGCAGTTCCTCGCCTTCCTGCGGGAGATCGACGCCCGTCCCGGTGTCGACCCAACCTTTGTCGGTCTCGTTCTCCAGTACGGGATCGAATACGCCGAGTGGAACATCGAATGGTGCAAGAAGCACGAGCGGCGGCTCGCCGGCGAGGAAGCGGCGTGACGTCGCTGGCCGCCGAGGGTCGGGAGCTTGGGCTCCCGGAGCCGACCCTCCGCTCGATCCTGCGCTCGGGCGCGCCGAGGTTCGCACGCGAGGCCTTCGGGCCGGTGCTCGTCTTCTACGCGGGCTGGAAGCTCAGCGGCCTCGTCACCGGCGTCGTGCTGTCTTCGGCGGTTGCGCTCGGGCTCGAGTGGTATGAGCGCAGCCACGGCCGGAGAGGCGTCCTCGCGCTCGTCTCGGCCGCCTTCGTCGTCGTCCAGGCGGTCGTGGGAATCGTCGCCGACAGCGCGGTCGTCTACCTCGCGCAGCCCGTGCTCGTGAGCGCGATCTGGGGCGTGGCCAACCTCGTCTCGGTCGCGATCGGCCGGCCGCTGATGGGGGTGTTCGCCGACGCGTGGTATCCGTTCCCGCCCGAGATCAAGCGCTCTGCGACCTACCGGCGCGTGTTCGGCTTCGAGTCGATCGTGTGGGCCGTGTACCTGTTCGCCCGTAGCGGGATCCGGATGCTCGTCCTCTGGAGCGGGAGCATAGGCCTGTTCGTGGCCGTCCAGCTCGCGACCGGGATTCCCGTGCTCGTCCTGCTCGTGTTCTGGTCGGTCTGGTACTCGCTGCGCGCGTTCGCCCGCAGCACCGAGTGGGACTGATGCGCTAGCGCGTTCCTCGGAAGGAGTCGCGCAGCCGGTCCCACCAGGAAGAGGCTCCCGGCACGATCCTGGCGCTCGGGGCGGGCTCGTCGTACTGCTGCAGGCGCTCGGCCTCGGCGGGAACGAGGTCGAGCTGGACGCACGCCTCAATGATCGAGCGAACCCGCTCGGCGGGCACGTAGCGCGGCCGGCCGAGCAGGCCCGAGGAGACCGACAGCCCGTCGAAGATGTCCTTGCCCTTGTCGCCGATCACCTCGTGCACCTTCCCGATGTCTGTCCCGTCGGACGCGACTACTCGCCATCCCTTTTCGATCAGAAGCCAGGAAACCGGGTCGCCGGTCACGACGCCTCCTCAGCCCGGACGGGGTTGGCGGCCTCGCGGGCGAAGCCGGGCTTTGCCCGGCGAGAGCCCACGAGTCGTTCGAGCACGGGACCGCGTGAAGGAGGGGGCTCGTGGGGGAACCATGGGTTCCCCCACGCTTTCATACCGAGCGGCCGCCGACGTACCAGACGGGGCCCTGCGTGCCGACGGTCTTGGTGTCGGAGAGGGCGCGCAAGATCCGCACCTCGCCGCGGATGCCGCGCTCGTCGAGCCGCTCGAGACAGCGCCTGACCATGCCCGGCGAGGCGCCGTAGCCGAATCTCCTCGCGCACCGGAAGCGGAAGCCCGGCTTGCCGGCGTAGCGCGCCGGGTTGACCGGCGCCAGCGCCAGCGCGGCCGGCTCGAGGTAGTCCGTCGAGCTCAGCTCGATCTCCGCGTAGACATCGCTCCAGTCTTCGGGGAGAGAGGCGACCGCTGCGTCCCACGACTCGGCCAGCGTCGACCGGCTCGTTTCCACCGGAATGGGCTCCGGCTTGCCCGACGAGACGAGCTCGAGCTCGCCGCGGATCCCTTCCTCGTCGATCCTCCGGAGCAGCCGCGCGATCGCTTCGGGCGCGGTGCCGGCACCACGCTGCGTGGTGTAGAAGCGGATGCGGTTACTGCTGCGGCCGGGATTGGCGGGGCCGAGCAGCGCAGCCGCGCGCTCTGCCTCCCGTTCGTCGGCGACGGTCAGCGCGAGTCTCGCGTCGCTCCAGCCCTCCGGTAGCGACCGTTCGATTTCGCGCCATTGCTCGGCGACTCCCACGAGCGTGAGCGTACACTCCGACCCGTGGCAAAAGTCGAGCAGAGAGATGCTCTTTCGGAGGAGATCCTGAGGGACTTCTACCGCGAGATGCTGCTGATTCGGCACTTCGAGGAGAAGGTCGAAGAGCTGTTCCGGGCAGGCGAGCTCCCGGGATTTCTCCACGTCGCAATCGGCCAGGAGGCGGTCGCCGTGGGCGTTTGCCGCGCCCTCGAGCAGGAGGACGTGATCGCCTCGACGCACCGGGCTCACGGACACACGCTCGCCAAGGGCACGCCGCCCGAGGCCGTGATGGCCGAGCTGTTCGGGAAGGCCGAGGGCTGCTCCCACGGATACGGCGGCTCGATGCATCTCTACGACGTCGGGCGCGGAAACATGGGCGCGAACGCCGTCGTGGGCGGAGGGCTGCCCGCGATCGTGGGCGCCGCACTTGCTTTCAAGCTTCGGGGCGAGGCGCGCGTCGCGGTCGCGTTCTTCGGCGACGGCGCGACCAACATCGGCACGTTTCACGAGTCGCTCAACCTCGCCCAGCTTTGGAAAGTCCCCGCATTGTTCGTGTGCGAGAACAACCACTGGGCCGAGTCGACTCCGGCGAGCCAGCAGCTCCCGATCGAGGACCTGACGCAGCGCGCGGAGGCCTTCGGGATGGAGTCCGTCAAGGTTGACGGGCAGGACGTCGAGACCGTCTACCGCGAGGCCGTTCGCGCGATCGAGCAGGTCCGAGAGGGCAACGGCCCGATCTTCTTCCTGTGTGAGACGTACCGCCTGCGCGGCCACTACATCGGCGATCCGCAGGTCTACCGCTCCAAGGACGAGATCGAGGACGCGCGCGAGCGCCACGATCCGCTCGACCGAACCCGCCCCGAGCTCGGCCTCTCCGACGAGGAGCTCGAGCAGATGGAGGCGGAGGTGCTGGAGATCGTCGAGCGCTCGGTCGAGCTCGCCCGCAACGGCACCGACCCCGACCCGGAGGACGCCCTCAAGAACGTCTATGCCTCCTAGCGTCCCTGGCCAGCCGCTGCTCCCGCCGGGCGAAGCCCGGCTCCGCATCGGCTTGACGCCGCTGGCGGCAGGATGCTTCGCGGGCGGCGCTTGTCCGTGCTTGGTTGCACTGTCCTGCGCGCCGCCCGCTCGCCTCCTTTGCCAGCGGCGCCCCAGGAACGCTAGGTCGAGGTCGTGGCATGCCTGAGCTGTCCTACAGAGAGGCGATTCGCGACGCCCTCTCGCAGGCGATGCGCCGCGACGACGACGTCTTCATCCTCGGCGAGGACATCGCCGAGATGGGCGGTTCGATGGGCGTGACGATGGGGATGCTCGACGAGTTCGGGCCCGAGCGCGTCCGGAACACGCCGATCTCCGAGATGGCGATCGTCGGGGCGAGCATCGGCGCTGCGCAGCAGGGGATGCGGCCCGTCGTCGAGGTCATGTACGAGGACTTCCTCACGCTTGCGATGGAGCAGATCGTCAACCAGGCCGCCAAGCACCGGTCGATGTCGGGCGGGCAGGTGACCGTGCCGCTGACCATCCGCACTCAGGGTGGGGCCGGCTGGTCTCCCGGTGCGCAGCACGCCCAGCAGGTCGAGGCCTGGTTCGTCCACGTCCCCGGTCTCAAGGTTGTGTTCCCCTCGACGCCGACCGACGCGCGCGGCCTGCTGTGGTCATCGATTTACGACGACAATCCCGTCCTCTTCTTCGAGCACCGCACCCTGTACGGGATCAAGGAGGGGGTGCCCGAGGAGCTGGAGCCGATCCTGCTCGGGCAGGCGAGGGTGCACCGCGAGGGCGAGGACGTCACCGTCGTCGCGACCGGCCGGCTCGTCCACGAGGCGCTGGCGGCGGCGAAGGAGGCCGAGGAGGAGGGCATCTCGGTCGAAGTCGTGGATCCGCGCACGCTGCTCCCGCTTGACGAGGAGACGATCGTCGAGTCGGTCAAGAAGACGAGCCGCTGCGTCGTCGCGCACGAGGCCGTCACACGGATGGGCTTCGGCGCGGAGGTGGCGGCGGTGGTTCAGCACCAGGCTTTCGACTTCCTCGACGCGCCGATCGAGCGCGTGGGCGCAAAGTTCGCCCCGATTCCGTTCTCTCCGGTGATGGAGGAGTACGTCGTGCCGCATGAGGCCGACGTGCTCGAAGCAATCCGTCGAACCGTAAGCCGTGAAGGTGCCTGATATGTCCCATCCGGACATGTCCCAGGGACAGTCCCTAGGACATGTCCCGTTCGGCCATCCTCTCGGCTTGGACACAGGCTCTGCGACGCAGGGTCTGACCCTCGGGCATGTCCGGTGCGGCCATGCGGCAGGGACAGTCCCCCCCGGATGGAGGAACGATGGCTGACGAGGTCAAGCTCCCACGGCTCGGCCAGGGCATGGAGTCGGGCACGATCGTCAAGTGGCTCAAGTCCGAGGGCGACGAGGTCGAGAAGGGCGAGCCGCTGTACGAGCTCGACACCGACAAGGTGACCCAGGAGGTCGAGGCGGATTTCTCCGGGGTGTTGCTGAAGATCGCGGTCGAGGAAGGCGAGGTGCCGGTGGGGGAGACGATTGCCGTGATCGGCAAGGAGGGCGAGGAGGTTCCGGCGGCCGCCGAGGTCGAGCAAGCCGAGGAAGAGGAAGGCTCGCCGGACGCGGCCCGCGAGGCGGACCGCGAGCGCGGCCGCGCGGCTTCCGCGCAGGCCGACGGCGACCAGCCGCCGCCGTCTCCGCCGTCCTCGACGGGTCGGGTGAAGGCGTCTCCGCTCGCCCGCCGGATCGCCCGGGAGCGCGAGATCGACCTTTCCGGTCTGACCGGCACGGGCCCGGAGGGCCGTGTGGTCGCCGAGGACGTGGAGCGGGCGACGGCAGCTCCATCCGCTGCGCCGGCGCCGGCGGAGGTCGAGGTGGAGAAGCTCTCCTCGACGCGGCGAGCGATCGCGCGGCGGCTGAGCGACGCCTGGCAGGCGCCCGTTTTCCAGCTCGGGATCACCGCCGACATGACGCAGGCACTCGCGCTCCGCGAGCAGCTGCTCGCACGGCAGCCCGAAGGGGCGGTGCGCCCAACCGTCTCCGACGTCTTGACCAAGCTTTGCGCGGTTGAGCTGGTCCGGCACCGCGCTGTGAACGCTCATTTCGTCGAGGAAGAGATCCGGCGCTTTCCGAGCGCTGCGATCGGGCTCGCTGTGGCGGCTGAACGGGGCCTCGTCGTCCCTGTGATCCCATCGTGCGAGACGAAGTCGATCGCCGAGATCGCGGCCGCGCGCGCCGATCTCGTCGAGCGGGCGCGGAGCGGGAAGCTGCAGCAGTCCGATCTCGAGGGCGGGACGTTCACGATCTCCAACCTCGGCATGTACGGCGTCGAGAGCTTCGTCGCGGTGCTGAACCCTCCCCAGGCGGCGATCCTCGCGGTCGGCTCGATCGAGGAGCGCGTCGTCGTCGAGAGTGGGGAGCTCGCCGTCCGCCCAACGATGGAGCTGACGCTGACGTGCGATCACCGCGCCGTCGACGGCGCGCCGGCGGCCGAGTTCCTGCGCGAGCTGAAGGCGTTCCTGCAGCAGCCCGGCCTCGCGCTGTAGATGATCTGGTACCGCGTCCGCGATCTCGACGCGGCACTCGCGTTTGCACGCTCGGGCTCAGCGAGGGCGAGCCGCAGCAGGAGCAGGCGGTGGCGATGGTGGACGTCACGGACGTGAAGGCCGAGGCGGAACGGCTGCGCGGTGAGCAGGTCGAGGTCGGGACCGTGCTCGAGCTCCACGACGAGATGCGGCTCGTGGACGTCTTCGATCCCGACGGCAACCGACTCCAGCTCGGTCAGGAGCTCGGATGATCCGCCGCGGCGGCCCGCACGACGTCCCGTTCCTGCGCGACATGCTCCACCACGCGTACTACTGGCGCGAGAACGCGCCCGAGATGGAGGATCTGCCTGTCTCCCGGTACGTGCTCGGATGGGGGCGTCTCGGCGACGCCGCGGTGATCGCGATCGAGGACTACTGGCCCATCGGCGCGGCGTGGTACCGGCTGTTCACACGCGACGAGCCCGGTTACGGATTCGTGGACGAGCAGACGCCTGAGATCTCGATCGCGGTCGTGCCGAACAAGCGCGGGAGCGGCCATGGATCGCAGCTGCTCGAAGCGCTGATCGAGCGCGCGCGGCAGGACGGATACAAGGCGCTCAGCCTGAGCGTCGAGCCTGACAATCCAGCGTTGAAGCTGTACGAGCGCCTGGGCTTCCGCAAGGTCGGTGAGACCGGCGGCTCGTGGACGATGAAAGCCGACCTGACCGATCAGGCGTAGGGACAGACGCCACGCGCCATCTACTTGCCGGCCGGGGGCTCCTCGGCGGCATCGAGGGTTGCACGCACCGCTCCAGAGCCATACGATCGCTCGGAGAGAGGGCGCAGCATCCGTTCTTGCTCGCGAGAGAGGAGGTACGAGATGGGTGAGCACGACACCGCTGCTATTGCCCGGTCGTTCTTCGAGCACTGGAACGAGCGCGACTACGATCGGGGCGCCTCGCTGGCAAGCGGCGACGCGGAGTTCGTCGAGGTGGCAACAGACGAGCGCTACCACGGCTCCGAGGGCCTGCGAGAGGAATACGAGAAGTGGGCAAAAGCCTTCCCGGACGGCAGAATCGAGTTCAGCAAGACCGTCGCCTCAGGCGACTCGGCGGTCATCGAATCGACCTTCCGGGGCACGCATACAGGGTCGCTCGGGGACGTCCCGCCGACGGGTAAGTCGCTGACCTTCGACTTTTGCTCGGTCGTCGAGGTTCGAGACGGCAAGATTGCGCGCGTGCGGCACTACCACGACACGGCCACGATTCTCCAGCAGCTTGGCCTGATGCCGGCGGAGGTCGGCGCCGCAACCTAACCGCACAAGGACGGCTCCTCGCTGCGCCCTCTGTTGCCCGTGACGCCGTCTCACCAGCCCGCCGCTAGGATCGAACGGAATCGAGCGAGGGGGCGAGAGAATGGAATGTGACGTTGCGGTGCTCGGTGGTGGCCCTGGCGGGTACACGGCGGCGATCCGGGCTGCCCAGCTCGGGGCGAAGGCCGTCTGCATCGAGAAGGAGTCCGAGCTCGGCGGCACCTGCCTGCGCGTCGGCTGCATCCCCACGAAGGCGTGGGTACAAACCGCCTTCTTCCTGAAGGAGGCGCAGGAGACCCTGCCCCAGCTCGGCGTGCAGATCGGAGAGCCGAAGCTCGACTTCGCCGCCTCGAACCAGTGGAAGGCGCAGGTCGTCAAGCAGATGACGCAGGGCGTCGCCGGCCTGTTCAAGGCAAGCGGCGTCGAGTGGGTCAAGGGCGCGGGCCGCTTCAAGGATGCGAACACGATCGCGGTCGAGGGCGGGGAGGACGTCACCTTCAAGCAGGCCGTCATCGCCACCGGCTCGTTTCCGCTTCGTCCCCCGATCGAGGGGCTCGACTCCTCTCTCTGCGTCGACTCGACCGGGCTGCTCGCCCAGACGGAGGTTCCGAAGCGGCTCGTCGTCCTCGGCGGCGGGATCATCGGCTGCGAGTTCGCCTCGATCTTCCAGCGCTTCGGCTCCGAGGTCACGATCATCGAGATGCTCCCGACCCTGATCCCGCAGGAGGACGCCGACGCCTCGAAGGAGCTCGCCAAGCAGTTCGGCCGCCGCGGAATCACGCTTCAGCTCGAGAAGCAGTGCAAGAAGGTCGAGGAGCAGGGCGGCTCGCTCACGGTTCACTTCGGGGAGGGCGAGACCGTCGAGGTCGACCTGATGCTCGTGTCGGTTGGGCGCGGACCGACCGTCGAGGGCCTCGGGCTCGAGGAGATCGGCGTCGAGCTCGACAAGCGCAAGGGCATCGCCGCCGACGAGCACCGGCGCACGACCGTCTCCCACATCTACGCGGTCGGAGACTGCGCCGGCTACTGGCAGCTCGCGCACACGGCGTTCCGCGAGGGCGAGGTCGCAGCCGAGAACGCGATGGGCCACGACGCCGTTGTCGACAACCGGGGCGTCCCGCGACCGATCTACACCGACCCGGAGATCGCGGGAGTAGGCCTGACCGAGGCCGAGGCGCGCGAGCAGTACGGCGACGACGTCGCGGCCGGGATGTTCCCCTGGATTGCGAACGCGCGCGCGGTGATGCAGAACGAGACGGTCGGCTGGGTGAAGTCGATCCACGAGACCCGCTACGGAGAGCTGCTCGGGCTCGTGATGGTCGGCCCTCACGTCACCGACTTGATCGAGGCCGGCGTCGTCGCGCTCGACGCGGAGGCGACGGTCGAGACGGTCGCCGACGGGATGGCGGCCCATCCGACGCTGTCAGAGGCGATCAAAGAAGCGGGCCTCGTGGCGCTCGGCCGCGCGATTCACCTCCCGCCGAAGCGGCGGGCGGCGGCGAAGGCTTAGCGGCTGCGGTAGCCTCGCGAACGAGGAAAGGAGTCCGATGGGAATCGTCAACAAGCGAAACGCGTTCCTGGGCTGGTTCGCGTGGAAAGTGGGGAAAGGAATGGCGAGGAAGAAGGCCAAGGGCGTGATTCCGGGCAAGTCTCAGTCTTCGAAGAAGAAGCCGGCGATGTTCGCGGGCTTGGCGGCTGCGCTCGGCGGAGCGGCGTGGCTGCGGCGGAAGCGCAAGAGCGGCGGGGAACACACGGGCAACGAGTGACCCGAGAGCTCGCGGAGATCCCGCCGGGCGTCGTTCGCCGCGCTCTCGACGAGGTCTCGCCGTACGAGCCCGGCAAGCCGGTCGAGGAGGTCCAGCGGGAGCTTGGGCTCGACCGCGTCGTCAAGCTTGCCTCGAACGAGGGGCCGTTCGGCCCGTTTCCCGCAGCCCTTGAGGTGCTCGAGCGCAGCGCTCCTGACCTGAACCGCTATCCCGACGGCGGGGCGTACCGCCTCCGCGCGGCGCTGGCGGAGCGGTACGGCGTCCGGTTCGAGGAGCTCGCGGTCGGCGCCGGCGCGGACGGGCTGATCGACTGCATCTCGCAGGCGACCCTCGATCCGGGCGACGAGATCGTCTGCGGCTGGCCGTCGTTCGCGAGCTACGTGATCACGGCGCTGAAGCTCGGCGCGATCCCGCGCTGCATCCCACTGCGCGACCTCCGCTACGACGTGGACGCAATCCTCGAGGCCGTCGGCCCGCGGACGAAGCTCGTCTATCTCTGCAATCCGAACAACCCCACCGGGACGATGAACGCGCGGGCCGAATTCGACGCGTACTTCGACCGCGTTCCCGAGCATGTTCTCACCGTCCTCGACCAGGCGTACTTCGAGTACATCGACCATCCCGACTATCCGGACGGGATCGAGGAGTACGCCAAGACCGGGCGGCAGGTGATCGTGCTGCGGACGTTCTCGAAGATCTACGGCCTCGCTGGGCTGCGCGTGGGCTACGGGGTCGGGCCCGCATCGCTTGTCACCGCGATCGGCAAGGTACGGCGGGCGTTCGACGTCAACCACCAGGCGCAGGTCGCCGCGCTTGCGAGTCTCGATGCGCCCGAGGAGCTCGAGCGGCGGCGGCGCGTGAACACGGACGGCCGTATCAGGCTCGAGCAGATCGTGCGCGAGCACGGCCTCGAGCCGGTCGGCCCCGCAGTGGCGAACTTCCTCTTCGCCGAGGTCGGCGACGATTCCCGCCCCCTGTTCGAGCAGCTGCTACGCGAAGGCGTGATCGTGCGTCCGACCGGGCCCTTCGGTGCTCCCGGCGGGATTCGAGTGACCGTCGGGACTCCCGAGGAGAACGACTTCTTTGCCCAGGCGCTGGGCCGAGTCCTCGCGCAGGCCACGTCGTAAAGCCGTGGCCGGTCGCCGGGAGTGGACGCGCGAGACGCTTGCCGCCGGGGTGCGCGCCGGCGACAAACGGGCGCTCGCGCGCGCGATCACGCTGGTCGAGAACTCGGACCCACTGGCCTACGAGGTCGTTCACGACCTCTATCCGGATACCGGCCGCGCCTATGCGGTCGGGATCACCGGCCCTCCCGGCGTCGGCAAATCGACCCTGATCGCAGCACTGATCCGCCACGTGCGCGAGCTCAAGCGCTCGGTCGGGGTCATCTCGGTCGACCCGTCGAGCCCGTTCTCGAAAGGTGCGCTGCTCGGCGATCGGATCCGCCTCTCCGACCATTTCCTCGACCCGGAGGTCTTCATCCGCTCGATGGGAACCCGCGGGCACCTCGGCGGTCTGGCCGAGACGACGCTCCAGGCGGTGCTCGTGCTCGACGCAGGCGGCAAGGAGCTCGTCTTCGTCGAGACTGTGGGCGCAGGCCAGAGCGAGGTCGAGGTGATCGGGATCGCCGACACGATCGTGCTCGTGCTGATGCCGGGCTCGGGCGACTCCGTCCAGGCGCTGAAGGCCGGGATCATGGAGATTCCGGACGTGATCGCGATCAACAAGATGGATCATCCGGCCGCGAAGACGATGCTCAACGAGGTTCGCTCGATCCTCTCGCTCGACCGGGAACGAGGCTGGCGGCCGCCGATCGTGCTCACGGATGCGGTTCGCGGTGAGAATGTGCCCGAGCTGTGGGAGAAGATCGAGGAACATCGCGGCCATCTCGAGAGCGAGGGCTTGCTCGAGGAGCGGCGGCGGAAGAACCTCGCGGCCGAGGTGTTTGCGGTCGCGTCGGGGCGGGCGAAGGTCCATCTCGAGCACGCGGTCCAGGACGATCCCGAGTTGAGGCGCCTGCTGGACGCCGTGCAGGCCCGCACGCTCGACCCTCTCACGGCCGTCCGAGAGATCATGGAGAAGGTGTTCCACGTTGACGGCGACGACCGCCCCTAGCCTCCGCGACATCGAGGAAGCCCGTCGGCGCCTCGAAGGGATCGCGCGGATGACGCCCGTGTACGGGTCCGAGACGTTCTCGCGCCGGGTCGGGCGGGAGGTGCATCTGAAGGCGGAGAACCTCCAGCGGACGGGCGCGTTCAAGATCCGGGGTGCCGTCAACAAGCTCGCCACGCTGAGCGATGCCGAGCGTCAGTCCGGAGTGGTTACGGCGAGCGCCGGAAATCACGGCCAGGCCGTCGCCTGGGCGGCACGCGAGGTGGGCGTCGCCGCCACGATCTTCATGCCCCACCACACGCCGATGGCGAAGGTGGAGGCGACCAAGAACTACGGCGCCGGCGTTCAGATGGCGGGGGAGACGTTCGAAGAGGCGCTTACGGCGGCACTCGAGCACGCCGCGGCCGGAGGCGCCACCTTCGTCCATGCCTTCGAGGACGAGCACGTGATCGCCGGCCAGGGCACGATCGGGCTCGAGCTGCTGGAGCAGGTCCCGGAGCTCGAGACGGTCGTCATCCCGATCGGCGGCGGCGGGCTTGCATCGGGGATCGCGCTCGCGCTGAAGGCAGTGCGCTCGGAGGTGCGCATCGTCGGGGTGCAGGCTGCCGCGTTCGCGCCGTTGGCGGGCGGGGAGGTGGGCGGGTTCACGATTGCGGAAGGGATCGCGGTCAAGCACCCCGGCGAGCTGACCTCCTCGATCCTGCGTGATGTCCTCGACGAGGTCGTCGTCGTGAGCGACGAGGAGATCAGCCAGGCGATCGTGCTCTTGCTCGAGCGAGCCAAGCTCGTCGTCGAGGGGGCGGGCGCCGCGTCAGTGGCCGCGCTGCTCGGTGGGAAGGTCGGAGGCACCGGGCCGGTGGTCGCGCTGCTCTCCGGCGGAAACATCGATCCCACGCTCCTGATCTCGGTCATGCGCCACGGGCTGACGCTGTCGGGGCGCTATCTCGTGATCCGGACCCGGCTTCCCGACCGGCCGGGCGAGCTGATCAAGCTCCTGTCGCTCATCGCCGAGGAGCGTGGCAACGTCGTCTCCGTCGAGCACCACCGCGAGGGGATGGACGTGCCGGTGACGGAAAGCGAGGTCGAGCTCACGCTGACGATGCGCGACCAGGACCACTGCGCCGAGCTCCTCGCCGTCCTCGGCGAGCGCGGCTACGCGGCCGAGCGCGTCCGGTGAGCACTCCGGTGCGCAAGGAGCGGAAGGTCGTCACGGTGCTGTTCGCCGACCTGGTCGGCTTCACGTCTCGCGCGGAGTCGCTCGACCCCGAGGACGTGGAGGCGATCCTGAGGCCGTACCACGAACGACTCCGCTCTGAGCTCGAGCGCTACGGCGGCACCGTGGAGAAGTTCATCGGCGACGCCGTGATGGCGCTCTTCGGCGCTCCCGTCGCGCACGAGGACGACCCGGAGCGCGCGGTCAGAGCAGCGCTCGCGATCCGCGACTGGGCGCGCGAGGAAGACGGCCTCCAGGTCAGGATCGGGATCACGACCGGCGAGACGCTTGTGTTTTTAAACGCAAGACCAGAAAGGGGCGAGGGGATGGCGTCGGGTGACGTCGTCAACACCGCGTCGCGGCTGCAGGCCGCGGCCCCGGAGAACGGCATTCTGGTGGACGAGACGACCTACCGAGCCTCGCAGCAGGCAATCGATTGCCGAGAGGCGGAGCCCGTCGAGGCGAAAGGGAAGCGCGAGCCCGTTCCCGTCTGGGAGGCGGTCGAGGCGCGGTCGCGCTTCGGCACGGACGTCGTCCAGTCCGGCGCCTCCCTCGTCGGGAGGCGACGCGAGCTCGATGTGCTGCTGGACGCGTTCGCCCGCGCCCGCTCCGAGGACGAGCCGCAGCTCGTCACGCTCGTCGGCGTTCCCGGGATCGGAAAGAGCCGGCTCGTGTTCGAGTTCTTCCAGCAAGGCGTCGAGCCTGATCCGGAGCTGATCTACTGGCGCCAGGGCCGCTGCCTGCCGTACGGCGAGGGGGTGACCTACTGGGCCGTCAGTGAGATGGTCAAAGCGCAGGCGGGGATCCTCGATACGGACTCGGCCGAGCAGGCGGCGGAGAAGCTCGCTCAGGCGGTGAAGTCGGCGACCGGTGACGACGCGAGCTGGGTCGAGGCATATCTGCGACCGCTCGTCGGGCTGGGCGAGGCGGCCGAGCTCGGTGAAGACCGGCACGCCGAGGCGCACGCCGCCTGGCGGCGCTTCTTCGAGGGGCTCGCCCAGCAGCGCCCGCTCGTGCTCGTGTTCGAAGACCTCCACTGGGCGGACGAGGGCCTCCTCGACTTCGTCGACCACCTGGTCGAGTGGGCAAGCGGCGTGCCGCTGCTCGTTCTCTGTACCGGGCGGCCCGAGCTGCTCGACCGCAGGCCCGGTTGGGGCGGGGGGAAGCTGAATGCGACGACGCTTGGCCTGTCGCCGCTCTCGGATGCGGACACGGCGCGGCTCGTCGCCGAGCTCACCGGCCAGGCTGTCCTACCGGCGGAGACGCAGGGCGCGCTGCTATCCCGCGCCGGCGGGAATCCGCTCTACGCCGAGCAGTATGCCCGGATGCTGGCGGAGCGAGGCTCGGTCGAGAACATGCCGTTGCCCGAGAACGTCCAGGGGCTGATCGCGGGGCGACTGGACCTGCTCTCCGCGGAGGAGAAGACGCTGCTCCAGGACGCTGCGGTGATCGGCAAGGTCTTCTGGCCGAGTGCCCTTGCCAAGGTTGGGGCCCACGACTCGATCGACGGCCCGCTGCACGCGCTCGAGCGCAAGGAGTTCGTGCAGCGGCAGCAGCGATCGTCGGTCGGCGGCGAGAACGAGTACGCGTTCCGACACCTGCTCGTCCGCGACGTCGCCTACGGGCAGATCCCGCGCGCGCGGCGCGGCGAGGCGCACCGTCGGACGGCGGAGTGGATCGAGTCGCTCTCGGAACGGGCCGACGACTTCGCCGAGATGCTCGCTCATCACTACCTCGCCGCGCTCGAGCTCGCAGAGGCGACGGGCGAGCAAGATGCCCAGCTCGCCGAGCGGGCCCGCGGTGCACTGCGGGAGGCAGGCGACCGGGCTGCCTCCCTGAGCGCCTTCGAGGCCGCGGCGCGCTTCTACGGACGAGCGCTCGAGCTCCCCTCCGCCGACGACGAGCGTGCGGACCTGCTCTTCCGGTACGGCCGCGCCGAGTTCTGGCGCTCAGAACAGGGAGGAGGCGAGGCGCTCGAGCAGGCTCTCGCCCATTTCGTCGCGACGGGCGACCTGGAGAGAGCGGCTGAGGCGGAATCGATCCTCGCCGGGCTCGCGCAACAGCGGGGGGAGCACGACAGCGCTCTGGAGCGCCACCGGCGGGCGACGCGTCTCGTCGAGACGACGCCTCCCTCGCGCTCGAAGACGTTCGTGCTCGCGAACTTCGCCCGCTTTCTGATGGTGGGGGCCGATCCGGAGGCGATACGCGTCGGACGGGAGGCCCTCGAGATGGCCGAGACACTCGGCCTGCAGGAGCTGCGCGCCTTCGCGCTCAACATGATCGGAGCGACGCGGGTGATGATCGATGCCGATCTCGGAGGCCTCGAAGATCTCGAGCAAGCACTCGCGATTGCGCTCGCGGCCAATTCGCCCACGGAGATCATCCGCGCCTACAATAACCTCGCCTCCGAGTACGTTGATCTCGGGGATCTACGGCGCGGTTTCGAGCTCCACGCTCGCGCGCTCGAGGCGGCCGAGCGGTTCGGAAACGTCTTTCGGATCCGCTGGACGCGAGCAGAGCGTGTAAGCGAGGACTACTGGAGCGGGCGCTGGGACGACGCCGTCCGAGGTGCGGACGACTTCCTCGCGGAGGCCGAATCTGGCTCGCCCCACTATATGGAAGCTCCCTGCCGATCCATCCGCGGGACTATCCGCGTCGCCCGAGGCGACATCGACGAGGGTCTGGCCGATACGGCAGGGGGGCTCGACGATGCCCGCGCAATCAAGGACCCGCAGGCGCTCTACCCCGCCCTCAGCTTCCATGCCGACGCGCTTGTCTCGGCCGGTCGGGTGGACGACGCCGCGGTGGTCGTCGATGAGCTCCTCCGCGAATGGCGGGAGGCAACGCGGAGGTACCTTCCTTCGGGCTGGGTCGCCCCCCTAGCCGCCGCGGTTCGCGCGCTCGGCCGAGGGGAGGACTTTCTCCACGCGGCTCGGGCGGCCCACGCCCGCACGCGGTGGCTGGATGCCGCCGAGCTCTTCGCCGCGGGCGACTTCGCCGGCGCCGCCGATGTATACGCAGAGATCGGGACGCTTCCCGACGAGGCCTGCGCCCGGCTCCGGTCCGGGAGCGAGTCCGAGATCCGCCGGGCCCTCGAGTTCTACCGCTCGGTGGGGGCGACGAGATTCATTCGCGAAGGCGAGGCGATGCTCGCCGCGTCGGCATGAGCATTTGCCCATCCTGCGGGTTCGAGAACGCTGCCTCGGCGAAGTTCTGCTCCGAGTGCGCGACACCGCTCGCCACTCCAACTCCGGCCCGCGAGGAACGCAAGGTCGTCACCGTCCTCTTCGCCGACCTCGTCGGCTTCACGTCTCGCGCCGAGCAGCTTGATCCCGAGGAGGTGCGCGCGCTTCAGGCTCCGTATTGGTCGCGCGTGCGCTCCGAGGTCGAGCGCTACGGCGGCACCGTCGAGAAGTTCATCGGCGACGCGGTGATGGCGCTGTTCGGGGCGCCGACCGCGCACGAGGACGATCCCGAGCGGGCGGTGCGCGCCGCGCTTGCGATCCGCGAGTGGGCACAGGAGGAAGGGGAGCTCGAGGTTAGGATCGGGATCACGACCGGCGAGGCGCTCGTCTCCCTCGGTGCCCGGCCCGAGACAGGAGAGGGCATGGCCTCGGGCGACGTCGTCAACACCGCCTCGCGGCTGCAGGCAGTTGCGCCCGAGAACGGCGTGCTCGTGGACGAGACGACCTACCGAGCCACGCAGCAGGTAATCGAGTTCGGAGCGGCCGATCCGGTCGAGGCGAAGGGAAAGGCCGACCCGGTCGCAGTCTGGGAGGCGCTCGAAGCACGCTCGCGCTTCGGGGTCGACACAGTCCAGGCAGGCGCGCCGCTGGTCGGGCGCAGCCGTGAGCTCGATCTCCTTACCGATTCGCTTGCCCGGTCGCGCGAGGAGAAGCGGTCGCAACTCGTCACGTTGGTCGGAGTTCCCGGCATCGGGAAGTCACGCCTCGTCTACGAGCTCTTCCAGGTCGTCGATGCCGACCCCGAGCTCATCAACTGGCGCCAGGGCCGCTCGATTCCCTACGGCGACGGGGTCACCTACTGGGCGCTGGGCGAGATGGTGAAAGCCCAGGCGGGGATTCTCGAGACGGACCCGACCGACGAGGCTGAAGCCAAGCTCCGCGAAGCCGTCGCCGCCCTGGTCCCGGATGAGGCCGAGGCGGGCTGGGTGGAGACCTGGCTTAGGCCGCTTGTGGGTATCGAGACCGCATCCGACCCCGGAGGCGACCGGCGCGCTGAGAGCTTCTCCGCCTGGCGCCGCTTCTTCGAGGCGCTTGCCGACCACGGACCGGCCGTGCTCGTCTTCGAGGACCTGCACTGGGCCGACGACAACCTGCTCGATTTCGTCGACTACGTGGTGGACTGGGCGGCCGACGTTCCCCTCCTCTGCGTCTGCACGGCGAGGCCCGAGCTGCTGGAGCGCCGGCCGGCGTGGGGGGGAGGGAAGCCGAACGCCTCGACGATCTCGCTCTCCCCGCTCTCCGACGAGGAGACCGCCCGGCTGATCGGGACCCTGCTCGAACGGCCGCTGCTCGCGGCCGACCAGCAGGCGGCTCTGCTGGCGCGTGCTGGCGGCAATCCGCTCTATGCAGAGCAGTTCGCACGAATGCTTGTCGAGCGTCCCTCCGACGGCGAGCTTCAGTTGCCCGAGACGGTGCAGGGGATCATCGCCGCCCGCCTCGACAGCCTCCCCTCGGAAGAGAAGGCGTTGCTCCAGGACGCCGCCGTGCTGGGCAAGGTGTTCTGGGCAGGCGCGCTCGCGCGGATGGACGGCCGCGAGCGTTTCGAGGTCGAGGAGCGGCTGCATGCGCTCGAACGCAAGGAGTTCGTCCGCCGCGAGCGCCGTCCCTCGGTTGCCGGCGAAAGCGAGTACGCCTTCAGGCACCTGCTCGTCCGCGACGTGGCCTACGGGCAGATCCCGAGAGCAGCCAGGTCCGGCAAGCATCGTTCGGCAGCCGAGTGGATCGAGTCGCTCGGCCGCATGGAGGACCACGCCGAGCTGCTCGCTCATCACTACCTCCAGGCGCTCGAGTACGCGCGGGCAGCCGGCGCTCCCCCCGGAGCGCTCGAGGAGCGGGCTCGGCTCGCGCTCCGGAACGCGGGCGACCGGGCGCTCGCGCTGAGCGCGTTCCCGGCGGCGGCCCGCTTCTACGAGGCGGCCCTCGAGCTGTGGCCCACCGACGACCCGCAGCGGCCCTACCTCCTCGTCGAGTACGCTCGAAGCAGGCTCGAGGACATCGGCTTCGACGAAAGCCTGATCGAGGAGGCGGTCGAAGGACTGCTCGCCGCGGACGATCGGGGGGCCGCGGGGGAGGCCGAGGTGCTGCTCTCCTTTCTCTGGTGGCATCGAGGCTACAACGACCGCGTGCTCCTGCACATCGAGTGGGCCGTCCAGCTCGTGGCCGACGAGCCGCCCTCCCGAGCCAAGGCGTTCGTCCTTACCCACTTCTCGCGCTTCCACATGATCTCGGGACACAACGAGCGGGCGATCGAGGTCGGCTTGGAGGCGCTCGCGATGGCCGAGGAGCTCGATCTCCAGGATCTCAAAGCCCGCAACCTGAACAACATCGGTGTCGCGCGCGCCAACTCCGGTGACCCGGAGAGGGGCCTGGCCGACCTCGACCTGGCCGTGCACGTTGCTGGTGAGGCCAACTCACCGGAACAGTGGCAGGCGGCCCTCAACCGCGCCTGGACGACAGCGATGCGCGGCGACCTCGCTCGGGCCTGGAAGCTGCACCTCGAGAGCACGGCGATCGCCGAGCGCTTCGGGCTGGAGGCCCAGGTGACGTGGGAGCGCGCCGAACGGATCCTCTATCTCTACTGGCACGGCGAGTGGGATGAGGTCCTGCGCCGGGTCGAGGAATTTCTGGCTGGCATCGGCGAGGGCACCCACTACTCCGAGCCGAGTTGCTACGGAGTCCGCGCGAATGTTCTCTTCGCGCAGGGGGAGGTAGAGCGCGCTCTCGAGGAAGCCGCGCTCGCGGCCGAGCTCGGCCGGCGGGCCAGGGATCCGCAGGCACTCGATCCGGAGTTGGCCGTCTACGCGAGAATCCTGCGCGAATCGGGTGACCGCAACCGCGTCCGCGCAGGCGCGGCGGCGGATGAGCTGCTCGGCATGTGGGAGCACGGGCCGCATCCATCGACCGCGCCGGTCGATCTCGCTTGGGTCCTCCTCGACTTCGAGCGCGGTGGCGAGCTCGAGCGAGTGCTCGACCGCGCCGCAACCGAGACGCGCTGGTACCGGGCGGCCCGGCTGATCGTCGCGGGCGACCTCGTCGGTGCGGCTGATGAGCTCGAGCGGATCGGCAGCGTGCCCGACGAGGCTTATGCACGTCTGCGATCGGGGAGCGAGCCGGAAGTGCGGCGCGCGCTCGAGTTCTACCGCTCGGTCGGGGCGACTCGCTACGTTCAGGAGGGCGAGACGATACTCGCCGCCACCGCATGATCGTCTGTCCGTCCTGTGGCCAGGAGAACCCGGATGGCTTCCGTCTCTGCGGGATGTGTGGGGCGCCGCTCGGCGAGGAGAGGGAGGCTCCGCGCGAGGAGCGCAAGGTTGTCACCGTCCTGTTCGCCGACTTGGTTGGCTTCACGTCTCGCGCCGAGAAGCTCGATCCCGAGGAGGTACGCGCGCTCCAGGCTCCCTACTGGGCGCGCCTCCGCTCCGAGCTCGAGCGCTACGGCGGCACCGTCGAGAAGTTCATCGGCGACGCGGTGATGGCTCTGTTCGGCGCACCGACCGCGCACGAAGACGATCCCGAGCGCGCGGTCAGGGCAGCGCTCGCGATCCGCGACTGGGCGCGCGAGGAAGGCGAGCTCGAGGTCAGGATCGGGATCACGAGCGGCGAGGCCCTCGTCTCGCTCGGCGCCCGCCCCGAGGCCGGCGAAGGCATGGCCTCGGGAGACGTCGTCAACACGGCGTCGCGGCTCCAGGCCGCCGCGCCGGCGAACGGGATCCTGGTCGACGAGACCACGTACCGCGCGACGCCCCACACAATCGACTACCGGGAAGTGGATCCCGTCGAGGCAAAGGGAAAGCAGGAGCCGGTCCCGGTCTGGGAAGCCGTGCAGGCACGGGCCGTCGTCGGCGTCGAGCTCCGTCCGAAGACGCCGTTGGTCGGCCGCGAGCGCGAACGCGACCTGCTCGTCGCAGAGCTCGAGCGGATCCGGCGGGAATCGTCGTCGCAGCTTGTCACGCTGGTCGGCGTTCCGGGCATCGGCAAGAGCCGGCTCGTCGCGGAGCTGTTCGCCGAGGTCGAGCGCGACCCTGACCTGATCTTCTGGCGCCAGGGCCGTTCGCTTCCGTACGGCGAGGGCGTCGCGTTCTGGGCGTTCGCCGAGATGGTGAAGGCGCAGGCCGGGATTCTCGAGACCGACACGGCCGAGGCCGCGGCCCAGAAGCTCCACGACGCCGTGGCGACGGTCCTCGGCGACGACGACACCGCGTGGGTCGAGCAGCGACTGCAGCCCCTCGTCGGCATAGGCGAGGGAGGGGGAGACCGCGACGAGAGCTTCACCGCCTGGAGGCGCTTCGTCGAGGGACTCGCGGAGCTGCGCGCGACCGTGCTCGTCTTCGAGGACCTGCATTGGGCCGACGACGACCTGCTTGACTTCGTCGACCATCTCGTCGACTGGGCCACAGGCGTTCCGCTGCTCGTCGTCGGCACCGCGCGACCGGAACTGCTCGACCGCCGCCCGGGTTGGGGCGGTGGAAAGCGCAATGCGCTCACGATCTCACTCGCCCCGCTCGCGAACGACGAGACCGCGCGCCTGATCGCATCCTTACTCGATCGTCCTGTGCTTTCCGCCGAGACACAGGAGGCACTGCTCGCTCGAGCCGGCGGGAATCCGCTCTATGCAGAGCAGTTCGTGCGCATGCTGGCGGAGCGCGGAGACCCGGGAGTCCTGCCCGAGACCGTTCAGGGGATCATCGCCGCCCGGCTCGACGCCCTTCCGCCGGAGGAGAAGGCGCGGCTCCAGGACGCGTCCGTGATCGGGAGAGTGTTCTGGGTCGGCGCCCTGGAACAGATCTCGGGCGTCGAGCGGCGCGATGCGGAGCAGCGGTTGCACGCGCTCGAGCGCAAGGAGTTCGTCCGGCGGGAGCGGCGGAGCTCCGTCGCCCGCGAGACGGAGCACGCCTTCGCACATCTCCTCGTCCGCGACGTCGCCTATTCGCAGATCCCTCGCGCGACGCGCGCGGAGAAGCATCGAAAGGCGGCGGAATGGCTCGAATCGCTTTCGGCCGAGCGCAGCGAGGACCGTGCGGAGATGCTCGCGCACCACTATCTCTCTGCGCTCGAGTACGTGGCCGCGGCGGGGGGCGAATCCGACGAGCTCCGGGAGCGGGCCCGCCTCGCCCTTCGAGACGCCGCAGATCGAGCCTTCGCACTCAGCTCGTTCGGCTCCGCAATACGCCTCTACGGGCAGGCGCTCGAGCTTTGGCCCTCCGACGACCCCAACCGTCTCTTCGTCCTGCTGCGACGTGGACAAGCCGAGGTCGCTCAGGGCACGGCCGAGGGTGTCGAGAGCCTGCTCGAGGCAGCCGACGGCTTCCTCGCCGCCGGCGACGCGGAGAACGCAGCCGAGGCGAGCATGCTTGCCGCGCACATCTACTGGGACCAGGGCGCGCGGGACGCGGCGGACGAGCAGGCCGAGCGTGCGCACGCGCTCGTCCGCGACCTTGGCCCTTCGCCTGCAAAGGCCGGGGTGCTGGTCGGGCTGTCGCGGCTGCTGATGCTCGGCCCAACCGATCTTCCGCGATCCATCCGGCTCGGGCGCGAGGGCCTCGCGATGGCGGAGAGCCTCGGACTCAAGAGACGCGTCGCCGCGGCGCTGATCACCGTCGGCACGAGCCGTTCCCAGCTCGGCGAAACAGAAGGAGTCGAGGAAATCCAGCGCGGGCTCGAGGTCGCGCTCGAGGCGAAGGTGCCTGTCGAGATCACTCGGGCGCTGAACAATCTCGGCGAGGTTGCCCTCAGCGAGGGGGATCTTCCCGAAGTCCGCCGTCTGTACGGCGAGGCGCGGAGGCTGCTGCGTGAGTTCGGACGAAACGACGCTCCGTGGGTCGACGCCTCCGAGGGTTGGCTGTTCTACCAGCTCGGCGAGTGGGATGCCGCCCTCTCGCTCCTCGACCCGTTTCTCGCCCGAGTCGAGGCCGGCGAATCGAACTACCTCGAGAGTCATGCCCGCATGGTTCGGGCCTCGATTCGCTACGCCCGAGGCGACGTCGGCGGAGGCCTGGCCGAGATGGAGGAGGCTGTGGCCGCGGCTCGACTGGCGAAGGATCCGCAGACACTGGGTCCCGTACTCGCAACGCGAGCGATGTTGCTCGTGCAGGAAGGACGGCAAGCGGAGGCAGTTCCTCTCGTCGGCGAGGTGGCGAATTTCAAGAACCAGGAGGGCGGGTTCGCCTATTTCACCTGGCTCCCTGAGCTGGCGTGGCTAATGCGCGATCTGGGACGGACCGACGAATTCCTCGCGCTGGCCGATCCCGAGCGGAACCTCCCCAGCGTGTGGACGGAGGCCGGTGTCGCAATTGCATCGGGTGATCTCGCGGGTGCCGCGGAGCGCTTTGCCGCAATGGGCGCGCGCACCTATGAGGCCTATGCGCGGCTCAGCTCCGGAATCGAGGCCCAGGTGCGGCGCGCGCTCGAGTTCTACCGCTCGGTGGGCGCGACTCGCTACGTGCAGGAGGGCGAGGCGATGCTTGCCGCGACGGCATGATCGTCTGCCCCTCCTGTGGCCAGGAGAACCCAGAGGGCTTTCGCCTCTGTGGGATGTGCGGGACGCCGCTCGGCGAGGAAAGGGAGGCTCCGCGCGAGGAGCGCAAGGTCGTGACGGTGCTCTTCTGCGACCTCGTCGGCTTCACGTCTCGGGCCGAAAAGCTCGATCCGGAAGAGGTACGCGCGCTCCAGACGCCGTACTGGGAGCGGATTCGCTCCGAGCTCCAGCGCTACGGCGGCACGGTCGAGAAGTTCATCGGCGACGCGGTGATGGCCCTGTTCGGCGCGCCGACGGCGCACGAGGACGACCCGGAGCGCGCGGTACGGGCGGCGCTTGCGATCCGCGACTGGGCGCGCGAAGAGGGCGAGCTCGAGGTCAGGATCGGGATCACGACCGGCGAGGTGCTTGTGTTTTTAAACGCAAGCACAGCAACCGGCGAGGGAATGGCGTCGGGCGACGTCGTCAACACCGCGTCGCGACTGCAGGCCGCCGCGCCGGCGAACGGAGTCATCGTCGACGAGACGACGTTCCGCGCGACCCAGCAGATGATCGAGTTCGGAGAGGAGGCCGAGCCCGTCGAGGCAAAAGGCAAGGCCGAGCCGGTGCCGGTCTGGGAGGCGCTCGAAGCCCGCGCTCGCTTCGGCGTCGACGTCGTTCAGCGGCTCGAGACGCCGCTGGTCGGGCGCCGGAAGGAGCTCGACGTGCTCGAGAACGCGCTCGCCCGCGTGCGCGAGGAACGCTCACCCCAGCTCGTCACCCTCGTCGGAGTCCCCGGCATCGGCAAGTCGCGGCTCGTCTACGAGCTGTTCCAGGCGGTCGAACGCGACCCCGAGCTCATCTACTGGCGCCAGGGCCGCTCGCTCTCGTATGGGGAAGGTGTCTCCTACTGGGCGCTGGCGGAGATGGTCAAGGCGCAGGCCGGCATTCTCGACACGGACTCGGCGGAGGAGGCGGGCAGGAAGCTGGGTGAGGCCGTCTCGGCGACGGTCGAGGACCCGGCCGATGCAAGTTGGGTCGAGGGACATCTTGGGCCGCTGGTCGGGCTCGGCGGAGCAGCGGAGTCAGGCGAGGACCGGCAAGAAGAAGCTGCGTCGGCGTGGCGCCGCTTCCTGGAAGGGATCGCAGATCAGCGTCCGCTCGTCCTGGTGTTCGAAGACCTCCACTGGGCCGACGACGGCCTGCTCGACTTCGTCGACTACCTGGCCGAGTGGGCGACCGGCGTTCCGCTGCTGATCGTGTGCACGGCGAGGCCCGAGCTGCTCGCTCGGCGGCCCGGGTGGGGAGGCGGAAAGCCGAACGCGGTCACGCTCTCGCTGTCTCCGCTCTCCGGCGAGGAGACGGCGGAGCTCGTCGGCGCCCTGCTCGAGCAGTCGGTGCTGCCCGCCGAGCTCCAGCAGGCTCTGCTCGGACGGGCCGAGGGGAATCCGCTCTACGCCGAGGAGTACGTGCGGATGCTCCAGGACCGTGGCTTCCTCCGCCGCCGCGGTCGCGCCTGGGAGCTCGCGACGACGGACGAGCTGCCGCTGCCCGAATCCGTGCAGGCGATGATCGCGGGCCGCCTCGACGCGCTCCCCGCCGAAGAGAAGCTGCTCGTCCAGGACGCCGCAGTCGTCGGCAAGGTCTTCTGGACAGGGGCCCTCGGGGCGCTGAACGGGACCTCGGCCTGGCAGCTCGAGGAGCGGTTGCACTCACTCGTTCGGCGCGAGCTCGTGCGCCGCGAGCGGCGGTCCTCCGTCGCCGGCGAGACGGAGTACGCATTTCTCCACCTGCTCATGCGGGACGTCGCCTATAGCCAGATTCCGCGAGCGCAGCGGGCGGAGAAGCATCGGCTGGCCGCCGAATGGATCGAATCGCTCGGCCGGGCCGAAGACCGATCCGAGTTTCTCGCCCATCACTACCTGGCCGCGCTCGAGCTCGCGGGTGCAGCCGGGATCGACACAGCTCCGATCGCCGAGCCGGCACGGGTCGCGCTCGTCGAGGCCGGCGATCGTGCTGCGGCGCTCAACGCGTTCTCGGCCGCGGCTCGTTTCTACTCGGGGGCGCTCGGGCTGCTCGCCGACCAAGATCCCGAGCAGCCCTACCTCGTGCTTCGGCTGGAGCGCGCGCGCGGACACCTGGACGAGCGGGACGTCTCCGCGCTCGAGGCCGCGATCGAGGCGCTGATCTCGCTGAACGACACCGAGACCGCGGCCGAAGCCGAGGCGCGCCTCGCCGAAACGCTCCACGACCGGGGAGACGTCCGCGGAGCCGAGGAGCACCTCAACCATGCGCTTACGCTCGTCGAGGGCAAGCCCTTCTCTCGCGCGAAGGCCGCGGTACTCGAGGAACGATCGCGCGCGGCGATGCTCGCGGGGAAGGGAGCCGACGCTGTGAGGATCGGCCGGGAAGCTCTCGCGATCGCCGAACAGCTCGGGCTCGACGAGCTCCGCGCCGGGCTGCTGAACACGATCGGAACGGTACGGTCGAACGGGGGGGACGGGGAGGGGCTCGAGGACCTGAAGCAGAGCCTGGCGATTGCGCTCGAGATCAAGTCCCCGGGAGAGATCCATCGCTCCTACAACAACCTGACGGAGGCGCATCGGCAGCTCGGGAACTGGCCCGAGGCGTCGAAGACGCTGGCGGAGAATCGCAAGGTGGACGAGAGCTTCGGCATGCGCCGAGACCTCCGCTGGGTGCGCGGCGAGGAGGCGCAGGACCGTTACTACACAGGCAATTGGGAGCAGGCGCTCGCGGCGGCCGACGAAGTGATCGCAGCAGCGGAGGCGGGGACATCCCACTATCTCGAGCCGATGTGCCGGCTGTATCGCGCCAAGATCGACTTCGCCCGAGGGGATCGCCGGAAGGCGATCGAGGACAGTGCGCGGAGCGTCGAGCTGGCGGCCGGCAGCGACCCCCAGGTCGTCGGTGCCGTTCTGTCCTTCCGGGCACGGCTGCTGCTCGCCGAGGGGAAGAGGGAAGATGCCTCGCGGCTCACGGACGAGATTCTGACCGTTCCCGCGTACATCTACACCGTAGTCGACCTCGCGTTTCTCCTCCGCGAGCTCGACCGGGCCACAGAGATCGACGCGTGGCTGGAACAGCTCCGCCCGAGGCCGTGGGCGGACGCCGGCGAAGCGATCGTTACGGGTGACCTCGGCCGTGCGGCGGAGATCCTGGGTCGGATGGGCAACGTGGCCGACGAGGCATACGCCCGCCTACGTTCGGGGGCGGAGGCTGACGTGCGGCGCGCGCTCGAGTTCTACCGCTCGGTCGGCGCGACACTGTACGTGCGCGAGGGCGAGTCGCTGCTTGCCGCGTCGGCCTAGCCGAGGCGGGCGCGAACCGCGGACATCGGGACGAAGCTCACGCTGGTGGGAGTGGAGTAGAACAGGCCCGGAGCCTCGATCTGGGCGTGCACCTTGCCCTTGCCGGGGGTGAGCGAGGGTTGGAGACGGTCGCAATCATGAGGCTGGAGTACGCGTGGTTGCCGTACTGGTAGTCGACCCACAAGAGGCGGGTTCCGGCAAGCGCGAGCTCGGTGACGTTCTGGTCGTGCGAGAACCTGTCCACGCAACCCGCGTTCACGCTCGTGGCTCTGCCGTGCCCGCTCCAGATCAGAATCCGGTGGCACGTCTTGCCCTTCGTCCGGGTCACTACGTCCGCCGCGACTCGATGCCCGTCCGCGGACAGGCTTCTCACAGATCCCGCCGTCAGGATTACGCCTGCGGTGCGTTTGGGGTTGGCGCTACCGGCGAGCACCAGGAGCGACGAGGCCAGCAGCGAGACGAGCGCTACGAGCCGCAGCGGCGGAACTCCACGGTCTGGTTCCCCCGTGCGCGCCACTCGCCGACACCGGCCCCGAGAACGGGTCTCGCGTCGATGCCGGCAGCCGCGAGGATGCTGGCCGCCGTGCTCGCCCTCGATCCGCTCTCGCAGATCGTGACGACCGGGCCGTTGCCGCGCAGGTCGTCGGCGCAGGCGCGGATCCGCCGGTACGGGATGTGGAGGCTCTCCGGGATATAGCCGCGATCTCGCTCGTCCTTCTCGCGCACGTCCACCAGCTCGACGCTTCCGTTCGACAGCAGCCGCTCCAGGTCGTCGAGCGTCAGGGGCTCGATCCGCTCGTCCGCTTCGGCGTCGGCGAGATAGCCAGTGATGTTGAAGAGGCCCACTGCCCGCAGCCCTCGAGCGGCGCGCTGTGCCTCGGCTTCGGACGAGGCGTAGAGAGCGACCTGCTCTTCCGAATCCAGGACGAAGCCCGCCTTCGTCGCAAACCCTGACCCCCCGAGCGGAATGTTGAGCGCTCCGTGAACATGACCCGCGACGAAGTCGCCGGCCCAGCGGACGTCGAGCACCGTCGCGCCGTTCTCGGACGGAACCGCGGTCAGCTCCGGCTGGGAGCCGACGAAGGGCCCGCGGTTCAGCTCGACGATCCGCTCCATGTTCGGCGGCCTGGGCGAGCCGGCGGCGGCGGATCCCGCGATGAAATCGGCGACGTCCGTGAAGGCGAGCTTGCGGTTGAAGCGGCGCTCGAAACCAATCGTGGAGGAGGCCTTCGAGCTCATTCCGGCCCCGCAGAGCGAGCCGGCAACGTGCCCGGGATAGACCTCGACGCCGTCGTTCAGCTCGAGCAAGCGGTGAAGGCTGTGGAAGAGGCCTTCCGCTCCTTCCCGGGCCTCGACGGCGAGGTCGGGGCGGGCGGCGTCGCCGACGAGCAGCGAGTCCCCGGTCAGGACGAGCCACGGCTCGGGCGCGCGCGAGCGGTCGACGACCGCGAAACAGCAGTGCTCCGGGCGATGGCCCGGTGTGTGGAGGACACAGAGGCAGACGTCACCGGTCTTGACCTCTGATCCGTCCTCGAGCGGCTCGAACGGGAAGTCGGGCTCTGCCGCGGGGTGCACGGCGACCGGAACGTCGTGCTCGAGCGCGAGCCGTCCGTGGCCCGAGACGTGATCGGCATGGGTGTGCGTCTCGAGGACGCGCGAGATGCGGACGCCCTTCCGCTTCGCCTCGGTCAGGTACTGCTCGATCGCATAGGCGGGATCCACGACGACGGCTTCTGCGGCCTGCTCGTCCCCGACCAGGTACGACGCGCAGCCGAGACCTTCCTCGACGAACTGCTTGAACAGCACGGAAGCATTATCACCGGCGGCACGGTCGGGTGTGATCCGGAAGGCGGCGGTCAAACCGATCCCCTTCCGTACAGTGAATCTCTCCATGGAAGCGATGAACGCCTCGGCCGCCAGCGGAGTTTCGGCACAGAACCGGCCCAGACACGTGCGTGTTTCCTCGGTACGATCGCAGCGGGGAGGAGGTTGGTGGCCCCGGAGTCGAAGGCGCAGGTTGCTTGCCGCTTTCGGGGTCGCCGCCCTAGCCGCCGCGATGCTTCCGGCCTCCGCAGGCGCGCACCCGTACCTGCTGAGCGTCACGCCGCCGGACCGCTCTGTTGTGGCGCGCGCGCCCCGCGAGGTCAGGCTCCTATTCACCGAGTCCGTGCTCCCGGGGCCCGGGATCGCTGCGATCCGGAACGGCGATGGATCGGTGCTCGCCGGCAAGCCGCGTGCGCAAGGGAAGGCGCTCGTGATCCCGCTTCGACGCGGGCTCGACGACGGCGCTTACACGCTTCGCTGGCGCGCGATCTCCGATGACGGGCACGAGATTGGCGGCGTCGTCGCCTTCGCGGTCGGCTCGGGACAGGCTCCGCCGACGCCGGCGCTCTCGGCGGGCGCGACCGGCCCCGGTGCGGGCCAGTACCTCTCCCGGTGGTTGTTCTTCATCGGACTGCTCGTCGCGTCCGGGTCGGCCGCCTTCCAGATCCTGATCTGGAGGCTCGGCCTCGCGGATGCCGAGCTGAGCGAGGAAGAGCGTCGCAGCGTCGACCGGCGCGAGCTCCGGGCGGGCTCGATCCTGCTCCTCACCGGCTTTCTGCTGGCGATCGTCGGCGCCTTGCTGCTGCTCTACCTCAGCCATGCCGGCTCCGGGACACGCTTCGGACGAGTGCTCGACATCGGTCTCGGCATCTCCGGCGTGGGAGCGGTGGCTGCGCTCGCGTCGATCGCGATCCCGCGGGTGCGGCCGATCGTCCTGCTCGCCGCCCTCGCCGTTCTCCCCATTCCCACCCTTTCCGGTCATGCGCTCGACGCCGGGCGCTCGTCGCTCGACTTCGTCGTCGACATCGCTCACGTCACGGCCGCAGCCGTCTGGCTCGGTGGCCTGCTCGCGCTCGCCGTCGTGCTGCCGTGGGCGGGCCGGGCCTTACTTCCCGACGCGAGGGAGCGGTTGTTGCTCCCACTCGCTCGGCGTTTCTCCGCACTTGCGCTCGCCGCCGTGGTCCTGCTCGCCTCGACCGGGGTCGGCCGTGCGCTCGAAGAGCTCGACTCCTTCTCGCAGCTCTGGTCGACCGGGTACGGGCGGGCGATCCTCGTCAAGACGGCGCTGCTTGTCGTTCTCCTCGGCCTGGCTGTCCGCAACCGGCTCTTCCTGCTCGAGGGCCCGTTCCGCCGACTCCGTACGGGCGTTGCCGCCGAGAGCGTCGTCCTGATCGGCCTCCTCGTAGCCGTGGCGGTGCTGACCGCTCTTCCGCCCGGACGGAACGCGGCCGCCGCGACCCGGTCGAGAGCCGCGCTCGCCACACCGAAGCCCCCCAAGCCTCCGCCGCCCGGAGCGGTCGTGTTGGGGCAGGAGGACGGCAAGCTGGCGGTCGCGCTCGCTGCCCGTGACGTCCCGGGCCCCCGCGTTGAGCTCACGGCGACCGTCGTCGGCCAGGACAACACCGGCATCAACGGTCTCGGTGTCACCTTCCGCCTCATCGGGACGACGGGCGCGACGCAGGGCACCGGCTACGCATGCGGCTCCGGCTGCTACACGGCTCTGAGCCCCTCGGTCGGGCGGCCGCGGATCGCGAGGGTGACGCTGGCCGGGAAGACGGTCACTGCCGTGCGGTTCGACCTCCCTGCCAGGTGGCCCGCGCCGCCGGCTGCGACCCTCGTCCGGCGCGCGACCGAGGCCTACCGCAGGCTCGACAGCGTCTCGTATGTCGAGCGGCTCTCCTCGGGGCCCGGCGTCAACGTGGTCTCCACCTGGAAGGAGGTCGCACCGGACCGGTTCCAGTACACGATCCCTCGAGGCCCGGCCGGGATCGTGATCGGCAAGACGCGGTGGGACAAGACCTCGCCGTCGGCTTCCTGGATCCGCTCGAGCCTGCAGCCGCTGCGCGTGCCGGCCCCGATCTGGAGTCGGCACCCGACCAACGTCCATCTACTGGGAAGGTCCGGCTCAGCGAGCGTGGTGTCGCTGTTCGACCCCTCGCTTCCGGCCTGGTTCACGATCCGGTTCGACCGCCGGACGCTCCACCCGATCTCCCTCGAGATGGCGGCGGCCGCGCACTTCATGCGGCACAAGTACCTCTCCTTCAACCGGGCGCTGAAGGTGCGGCCGCCGGGCTAGAGGCCGAGGTGCCTTGCGATGACCATTCGTCCATGTAGCCATAGCCGCCGTGGATCTGCAGCGCGTGGTTGACGACACGGTGTGACAGCTCGCCGGTGTACAGCTTCGCCATCGCCGCGGCCTCCGCGAACGGCCGTCCCTGATCCTTGAGCCACGCCGCCTTGTAGACGAGCTGGCGCCCGGCCTCGATCTCGACGGCCATGTCGGCGAGCTGAAACTGGATCGCCTGGAACGACGAGATCGGCTTCCCGAATTGATGGCGCTCCTTCGCGTAGGCATACGCGAGGTCGTACGAGCCCTGGGCGAGGCCGAGCCCCATCGCTGCGATCGAGATCCGTCCGCCGTCCAGGATCTCCAGGAACTGCCGGAACCCTTGACCGCGCTCCCCCAGCAGATTGCCCTCGGCGACGGCGCAGTCGCGGAACGAGAGCTCACGCGTGTCCGAGGCTCGCCAGCCGAGCTTCTCCATCGGCGCCGAGATCTCGTAGCCCGCAGCCCCGTTCGGCACGATCAGGTTCGAGATCTCGTCCTCGCCCGTCTGCGCGGTGATCGTGACGCAGGCGGTGATATCCGTTCCCGCGTTCGTGATGAAAATCTTCGAGCCGTTGATCACCCAGGAGCCGTCGCGGAGCTCTGCCCGGGTCCGCGTGGCCCCAGCATCGGAGCCCGCTTCCGGCTCGGTGAGCCCGAACGCGGCCAGCTTCCGCCCCCCAGCGAGATCCGGCAGCCATTGCTGCTTCTGCTCCTCCGTCCCGAACAGAAAGATCGGCATCGTTCCGAGTGACGTGTGCGCAGCGACGGTGATCGCGACCGAGGAGTCGATCCGCGTCAGCTCCTCGATCGCGATCGCGTAGGAGAGCGTGTCCGAGCCCGCCCCGCCGTATTCCTCGGGGATCGGGATCCCCATCAAGCCGAGCCCGGCCAGCTCCTTGACGAGCTCATAGGGGAAGCGGTGCTCCCGATCGAGCTCTGCGGCGACCGGCGCGACCCGCTCGGTGGCGAACTCGCGCACGGTCCGGCGGACCAGCTGGTGCTCTTCCGAGAGGTCGTAGTTCACGCTCAAAGGCGCGAGGCGAGCTCGACGATCAGGCGGACGCCGTAGCCGGTCCCGCCGCGCTGCGTGAGGTAGTCCCCACGGCTCCTGCTCAGGAATGCCGGTCCCGGGATGTCGGCGTGGGCCCACGGCCCCTCGCCGGCGAACTCCTGCAGGAACGCGGCCGCGAGCGCCGCTCCGGCTTGCCGGTACATGGACGCGTTCTTCATGTCTGCGTAATCCGAGTCGATGTAGCGGCGCCAGCGGGGATGAAGGGGGAACGGCCAGATGTGGTCTCCGCTCTCCTCGCCCGCTTCGACGATCCGGTCGCGCCACGCCTCGTTGTTCGCGAACACGCCCGCATACTGATCGCCGAGCGCGACCACCATCGCACCGGTCAGCGTCGCGAGATCGAGCACGTGCGTTGCTCCCTGCTGACGCGCGTACCAGAGCGCGTCGGCGAGGACGAGCCGGCCCTCGGCGTCGGTGTTGATCACCTCGATCGTCTTGCCGTTCATGGCCGTGAGGATGTCGCCGGGGCGGTAGGCGCCTCCGCCGGGCATGTTCTCGGTCGCGGCGACGACGGCGATCGTCCGTACGGGAAGCTCGAGCTCCGCGAGCGCACCCATCGCTGCCACCACCGCTCCTCCTCCGGACATGTCGTGCTTCATGTCCTCCATCCCCTGGCCCGGCTTGAGGGAGATCCCGCCCGTGTCGAACGTGATCGCCTTCCCGACGAGCCCGAGCAGGGTGTCGCCCGTGGCTCCGGGAGGGTCGTACCGCAGGACGATCAGCCGCGGAGGATTGTGGCTCCCCTGCGCGACCGCAGCCAGTGCGCCCATGCCGTGCCGGCGGATCTCGTCCGGTCCGAGCCACTCGGCCGAGAGGTTCGCGACCTCGCCGGCGATCGCCTCGGCCGTCTCGGCCAGTCGCGCCGGCGTGAGCTCGTTCGGCGGCATGTTGGAGAGGTCGCGCGCGCGGTTCGTCCAGGCGGAGACGAGGTGGGCGCGGCGTGCGGCCTCTGCCAGGTCGTTGTCCTCCGTGACGAGGACGAGCCGCTCGACCTTCCGCCGCTCCCGCGACATCGTCTTCCAGCGGCCGGAATCGTAGGCGCCGAGGAGCACCCCCTCGACCACCGCCCGGACCTGTTCGGGCAGAGGAAGTGGGAGCGTTTCGTCGAGGATCCAGCCGATCGTCCCGCCGAACTCCTTTGCTCCCCGTGCCACCGCAGCGGCCGCCGTGCGCAGCGAATCGGCGTCGAGATCCTGTTCGGGGCCGAGCCCGGCGACGGCGACGCGCTTGGCCCCGTCCGCCTCGGTGTGGACGACGGTGGCCTTGTCGCGCTTGCCCCGGATCTCCCCGGCCTGGACGAGCGCGGACAGGCGTCCTTCGAGGCGGTCGTCGAGGTCGGCGGCGGCCTTCGGAAGCCGTGTGGGAGGCTCCAGAACGGCGACGGCGAGGACATCGGACTCGATCTCCCCGGAGCGCGCGACGACGACGTCGATCTCCGCCATGGCGGGGCGATGCTATCCGACGGTTTTCCTACCCTGCGGTTCGCCACAAACCTTTCGGTCTTGCAACCGTCTCAACGGAGGTTATGAGCCCTATCAGCGTCGAGTCGTTGCTGCGGCGAATCTCGGTGCTAGTCGCGGAGCGCCAGGAGCTGCGCCCAGAGCCGGATCGGGTGGCAGAGCTGGAACAGAACCGGCTCGAGATCGTGCGCTGCCAGCGCGAGCTCAATCACGCGTTGATCGAGCTGTACGCGAAACGAGCTGCCTAACAGCCGCCCGCGCCGGCCTTCAGCTGCTTCATCGTCGGCGGGTCGAGGGCGAGCAGCTCCGGGAGGCTGACGGTCTTGAAATGGCGGCGCCGCAGCTCGGGGAGGATATTGAACTTGAGCGCGCGGATCGTCTGGCCCCGGTTCTCGTGAAAGAGGATGATCGATCCCGAGCGGACGTTGTCCAGCACCTCCTTCGTGATCCCGCGCCAGTCCGCGCCCTGTGAGTCGAGGCTGTCGATGCTCCAGAGCACCTGCAGCATCCCGAGCGCGCGTGACTCGCGGTCGATGGCGGCAGTGCGCGCGCCGTAAGGCGGCCGGAACAGCCTGACCCGCTTCCCGGTCGAGCGCTCGAGCTGGGTCTGGGTCGAGGCCAGCTCCGATTTCATCGCGTTGAAGTCGAGGCCCGGTAGGTAGGCGTGATTCCAGGTGTGGTCGCCGACCGCGCCGAAGGCGAGCTCGCGCCGAGGGAGCGAGGGCCAGTTGGCGATGTTGCGGCCAACCACGAACCAGGTCGCCCGCACCTTCGCCTTGCGCAGGATCGGGAAGGCGTAGCGCTCGGTATAGGGACCGGGCCCGTCGTCGAAGGTAAGTGCGATGTAGCGTCCCTTGCTGCCTCCGCAGTAGAGGGGGAGCCCGATCTCCGCGAACCGGTCGACCGCGTTCTCGCCGCGCTCCTCGAGCCGCCGGCGGGCAGCCGCCCTGGCGTTCGTTCGATCGTGCCTCTGCGAGGTCGTGGTCTTCTGAGAGCTCGGGACGGTGGGCCGGGTGGAGGAGGCCTCGGTGCCGGCGGGACGGTTGCCTCCGCCGAGCGCGCGCACGAGACCGGTGACGAGCGCGGCCAGGACGATCGCGGCGACGACGAGCGCACCGAGCCGGCGCCGCCGCAGCTGCCTCTGCCGCGCCAGCCGGGTCGCCCCTCGCAGCTCCCGGTCGTCGGTCACTCGGAGTCAGTGTACGCACCGTCTAGGCTGGTTCCGTGCGGGTCGAGATCGACAAGCGGGCCATGGCTGCGCTGTCGAGTGGACACCTCGCGACCGACTTCGCCAACGGCTCTCTGCCCGCACTGCTGCCCTTCCTCGTCGACCGCTTCGGGCTCAACTACGTGCTCGCGGGGACGCTGATGCTCGCGTCCACTGTCTCCTCGTCGGTTATCCAGCCCCTGTTCGGGCTCTGGTCGGACCGGCGCGGCGCGATCTGGCTTCTGCCGACCGGCGTCGGGCTCGCCGGAATCGGGATCGGGCTCGCCGCCGACGCTCCGAGCTACTGGCTCGTCGTCCTGCTCGTCGTCGTGTCGGGGATCGGCGTCGCCGCCTACCACCCGGAGGGGTCGAAGTTCGCCGCGTACGTGAGCGGGAAGCGCCGCGCGAGCGGGATGTCGCTGTTCTCGCTCGGCGGGAACCTCGGTTACGCGCTCGGACCGATCGTCGCGACGCCCCTCGTCCTCGCCTTCGGGCTGCGTGGCGGGTTCCTGCTCGTCGTCCCAGGTCTCGTGGTAGCCGCCCTGCTGCTCGTGCTCGCCCCGTACCTGGGGCGTTTCGCACCGGAACCGCACGCCCACGCGAAGCGGGCCGGGGACGACCGGCGCGGGCCGCTCGCACTCCTCCTGGGTGTCGTCGCCTTCCGGAGCGTGACGTGGTTCGGCCTGATCACGTTCGTCCCGCTCTGGGAAGTGTCGCTCGGACACTCGAAGTCGTACGGAAACCACCTGCTGTCGCTGATGCTGATCACGGGCGGCCTGGGGACGCTCGCGCTCGGCCCCGCCGCGGACCGCTTCGGACGCCGGCCGGTGCTGCTCCTGAGCTCGGCCGCCACGGCGCCGCTCGCCCTGCTCTTCATCATGGTCGGCGGGATTCCGGGTGCGATCGCGCTCGGCCTGATCGGCTGCTGCGTGATGGGAACGTTCGGCGTGACGATGGTGATGGGCCAGGAGTACCTCCCGCGCCGTGTCGGGATGGCGTCGGGGCTCGTGATCGGCCTCTCGATCGGGCTCGGCGGGATCGCCGCGGTCATCCTCGGCGCCGTCGCGGACTCGGTCGATCTCAAGAGTGCGCTCTACGTCACCGCGGTTGCTCCGGTGTTGGCCGTGTTGTTGACGCTGCTCCTGCCGTCGAGCCGGGAGCAGAGGCGGCTCGAGCCCGAGCTCGTGGTGCCGTGAGACGGCTCGACGAGCGCGAGATCGACCAGCTGCTCGCGCTCGACTTCCCTGCCCATCTGGCGACGATCGACCCGAGCGGCTTTCCCCGCATCACGCCGATCTGGTTCGTCTGGGCCGACGGCGCCTTCCACATGACCAGCGTGGAGGGGCAACCGCATCTGCGCAACATCGCGCGCGATCCGCGGGCGTCGGTCTGCGTGGACACCGAGGAGCCCGAGAGTGCACGCGGCGTCCGCCTGAACCGGCGGGTCAAGGGTCAGGGGAACGCGGAGCTGTTCCCGGACGACGGTGGCACCTGGACTCGCCGGATCACGCTCAAGTACATCCGCGGTGCCGAGGGCGAGGCCGCGGCGGCCCGTCGAGCAGCGATGCCGCGCGTCGTCATCCGGCTGCGCCCGCCGCGGATCACGGCGCAAGGCACGTAGGTTAGGCTCGAAGCGGTAAATCAAGGAGGAAACGATGGCGCAGAGCGTGAGCGAGTTCTTCGAGGGACTTCCGTCGCGAGTGGACGAGTCGAAGACGGCCGGGATGACCAACACGTTCCGCTTCGACGTGGAGGGGGCCGGCTCGTGGACGGTCGACGTCCAGGACGGCAAGGTGTCGGTCTCGCAGGACGGGGGCGCAGAGCCGGACTGCACGATCTCGGCCTCGGAGGAAACCTTCCAGAAGCTGGCCAGCGGCGAGCAGAACCCGACCACCGCGTACATGACCGGGAAGCTCAAGGTCAAGGGCGACATGGGCGCCGCCATGAAGCTCCAGAAGCTCTTCTAGCCCGGCCTCCCGTGACCCCACACCGCCCAGCATGTGTTTTTAAACACAAGCAGGACGGCCGTTCGAGCATCGGCAACGTGACGGCTCCGTGGTCGTGCTCGAAGAACCCTCTTAGAATCGTTGCATGGCCGAGGAGCCGACAGACGAAGTCCGTGCGCCGATCCCGGCCTGGAGCCTGCCCGCCGATGCCGTCGACCGGATCCGGCTCCAGCACCAGTGGCCGGAACGCGTTACGAGAGAGTGGGCGTGGGGTGAGTCCAGAGGCGCCGGCGTTCGCGTCTGCATCCTCGACAGCGGCGTCGAGCGTGGGCACCCGCTCGTGGGCGAGCTCGTGGGCGCGGTCGCGATCAGCGTGGGGGAAGACGAGGAGACGATCGTCGACGAGGACGAGGAAGGCGATCTCTGCGGGCACGGCACCGCGTGCGCGGGGATCGTCCGCTCGATCGCGCCCGAGTGCAGCCTGTTCAGCGTCCGGGTCCTCGGCGCCGGCTACACCGGCAGCGGGCCCGTGCTCCTGGCCGGCCTGCGCTGGGCGGTCGAGCAGGGCTTCGACCTGATCAACATGAGCCTCTCGACGACGAAGCAAAAGTTCACCGGACTGCTGCACGAGCTCGCGGACAGCGCCTATTTCCGGCGCACCGTGCTCGTCGCCTCCGCCCACAACCTGCCGGTTGAAAGCTATCCATGGCGGTTCTCCTCCGTGATCTCGGTCGGCAGCCACGAGGAGCGCGACCCGCTCGCCTTCTTCTACAACCCCGAGCCTCCGGTCGAGTTCTTCGCCCGCGGCGTCGGAGTGGACGTGGCCTGGCTGGACGGGGGACAGCTGCGCTGCACGGGCAACAGCTTCGCCACGCCGCACATGACCGGGATCTGCGCGCTCGTGCTCGGCGAGCACCCGGAGCTGACACCGTTCCAGCTCAAGAACGTGCTCTACCTGACCGCGACGAATGTCGGAGGTGATGCATGAACGAAGACCGGCTTCGCGCAGCCGTCGCCGCCGGCGTCATGTCCTCCGACGAGTCGTACCGCGCCCTGCTCCAGTCGATCGTGGAGGTGGCGCGAGCGATCTTCTCGGCGAAGGCTTCCTCGATCACGCTGCTGGACGAGGAGACGGACGAGCTCGTGTTCGAGGCCGTGGCCGGCGAGGGCGCCGAGACGCTCGTCGGGACGCGAATGCCCTCGAGCACCGGGGTGTCCGGTTGGACGCTGACGACCCGCCAGCCGCTCGTGATCGAGGACGTCAGCCAGGATCCGCGGCACGCGCGCGACGTCGCCGAGCAGACCGGCTACGTGCCGCAGGGGCTGATGTCCGTGCCGCTGCTCTACGAAGAGCGGGCGCTCGGCGTCCTCCAGGTGCTCGACCGGCGGAGCCCGTTCACCCTGACCGAGATGGAGCTGCTCGGGCTGTTCGGCAACCAGGCCGCGATCGCGCTCGACCTGCTCCAGCGGGCACGACGGGCGAAGGCGGTGCTGGAGCAGGGCGAGCCGGACGTCGCGGTCGTCGCTCGGCTGGCCGGCGCCCTCGACGAGCTCGAGGATGAACGCCGCGAGGCAGGGCTGGCGCTCCTGCGCGCGCTCGAGAACCTGCTCCGGAAATGAATCGGGGCGGCTCTCGCCGCCCCGACCAGACTGCTTCGTGATTCGATTTAGAGGTCCGCTTCGCCCGGAGCCTGCTGGCCGGGAGCCTGCTGACCCGGAGCCTGCTGGCCGGGTGCCTGCTGGCCGGGTGCGAACTGGTGAGCCTCGACGTCCTCGTCGAGCGCAAGGCCGGGCGCCTGCTGGCCGGGCGCCAGCTTCTCGGGGTCGTCCTCGCTTCGGAAGCGATGACCCTCGACGTCGTCGGTCTCGGTCTCGGTCTCGGGCTCTGTGCTCTCGTACCTATCTTTGTCCTCCACCATTCCTCCTTTTTCCGGTGGCCGCATTTGCGGGTATCCGACCCACAAGACGGCTGGCCACCCCCAGATCTTCCCTGCTCTTCGGAAAAGATGCAATTCTCCGCAGGTGCTGAAGGGGATCCGTGAGCGGCTTTCCGGGTCGCTGAGCGCGTTCGGGGCGGTTTTCACCAATCCGAACCTCCGCCGGCTCGAGCTTGCTTTCACGGGGTCGGAGTTCGGGAAATGGCTCTACCTCGTCGCCCTCGCCGTCTACGCCTACCGCCACGGGGGAACGACGGCGGTCGGCGTCGCGTACCTGATTCGAACCGTTCCTTCCTTCTTCGCCGCGCCCTTCATGGGCGCGCTCGCCGACCGCTATCCGAGGGAGCGGGTGATGGTCCTCGCCACGATCTCGCGCGTGGTGACGATGGGTGTGGCCGCTGCGGCGGTCGCCGTGGGCGCTCCGCCGATCCTCGTCTACGTGCTGGTCGCACTCGTGACGCTGCTTTCGACGGCGTTTCGTCCGGCGCAGTCTGCGCTCCTCCCGTCGCTGACGAGGACGCCGGACGAGTTGACCGCCGCGAATGTCGCTTCGAGCTCGGTCGCGAGCGTCGCGCTCTTCGCCGGCCCGGCGCTCGGGGGGGGAGTGCTCTTGGTGACGAGCCCGGAAGTGGTGTTCGGCGCGACGGCGGGGATCTTCGTCTGGGTGCTCTTCCTCGTCGGGCGGATCGAGGTCGAGCGCGAGCCGCCGTTCGTGGAGCGGCGGAACCTCGCGCGCGAGGCACTCGAGGGCTTCCGTACGATCGCGGTCCACCCGACCCTGCGTGTCCTCGTCAGCCTGTACGCGATGCAGACGCTGGTGGCCGGGCTGCTGGGCGTCCTCGTCGTCGTCGCCGCGCTCAAGTTCCTGCGTCTCGGCGATTCCGGAGTCGGCTTTCTCAACTCGGCGATCGGCGTCGGGTCCGTGCTCGGCATCGCCGTCACCCTCGCATTCGTCAGCAAGCGCCGGCTCGCGTTCGGGTTCAGCTTCGGCCTCCTGCTCTGGGGAATCCCGCTCATCGTCTTCGGGGCGATCGGGAACACCGCCGTCGCGTACATCGCCCTCGGGTGCGTGGGGATCGCCGACACGCTGGTGGAGGTGGCAGCGCCCACGATGATCCAGCGGGCCGTCCCGGACCACGTGCTCGCGCGCGTTTTCGGCGTGCTCGACAGCCTCTTCTTCGGCACGATCGGTCTCGGCGGCATCCTCGCGCCGGCGCTCGTCAGCGGCCTCGGGATCCGCTGGGCGCTGATCGTGACCGGCCTCATCCTGCCCGTGCTCGCCGTCGTCTTCTGGCGAAAGCTGGCGAAGATCGACGCCGCGGCCCCGGCGCCGGCCGAGCAGCTCGCCCTGCTGCGACAGCTCCCGCTGTTCGCGCCGCTTCCGATCGTGACGCTCGAGCAGCTGGCGTCGAGCCTCGTCCCGGTGCATGCCCCCGCCGGGGAGGTGGTCATCCGCCAGGGGGAGGAGGGCGACCGCTTCTACTTGATCGAGACCGGCGAGCTCGAGGTATCCATCGACGGCCGCCCCGTGCGGACGATGGGCCCGGGCGACCACTTCGGCGAGATCGCGCTGTTGCGGGAGGTGCCGCGAACGGCGACGGTGACCGCGCGCTCGTCGAGCGACCTCTACGCGCTGGAGCGGGACGAGTTCATCGCCGCGGTCACCGGCCACGCGCCGAGCGTGCGGGCCGCCGATGCCGTGATCGCGCAGCGGCTTTCGACCGCCCGGAGTAGTGTCGCCGGATGACGGTTTGCGCGAGCTGCGGGCACGAGAGCGCGGAGGCGTTCAAGTTCTGTCCCGAGTGCGGCGCTCCCGCCGTCGCCGAGGCTCTGCCGCGCGAGCAGCGCAAGACCGTCACCGTTCTCTTCTGCGACATCAGCGGCTCGACCGCGCTCGGCGAGTCGACCGATCCCGAGACTCTGCGCGCCCAGCTTGCGCGCTATTTCGAGCGGATGAAGGAGATCGTCGAGTCGCACGGCGGAACGGTGGAGAAGTTCATCGGGGACGCGGTCATGGCCGTGTTCGGGGTGCCGGTGCTGCACGAGGACGACGCGTTGCGCGCGGTGCGCGCGGCCGTCGAGATGCGCGATGCGCTGCCGGAGCTCGGTCTGCAGGCGCGGATCGGCGTCAATACCGGCGAGGTCGTCACGGGCACCGAAGAGCGGCTCGCAACCGGCGACGCCGTGAATGTCGCCGCGCGCCTCGAGCAGGCCGCCCAGCCGGGCGAGGTGCTGATCGGCGCCGACACGCTCCAGCTCGTCCAGGGCGCGGTCGAGGTGGAGCCGGTCGAGCCGCTGGTGCTGAAGGGCAAGGCCGAGCCCGTACCGGCATGGCGCCTTCTCGCGATGAGAGGGGAGGCGGCGAGACGCGACGAAACACCGATGGTCGGCCGCGAGCGCCAACGACGGATGCTGCAGGAGGCGTTTGCGAACGTGTGCGACGACCGTTCCTGCCACCTGTTCACGATCCTCGGTGCCGCGGGAGTGGGCAAGTCGCGGCTGGCGGCGGAGTTCCTCGGCGGAGTGGACGCCACTTTGGTCCGCGGGCGCTGCCTCTCCTACGGCGAGGGCATCACCTACTGGCCCGTGGTCGAGGTGCTGATGCAGCTCGGGACGCGGCCCGAAGACGAGGCGGCCGCCGCGGCGATTCGATCGGTGCTCGGCGAGACGGACGAGCCGACGACGCCGGACCAGATCGCCTGGGCGTTCCGGAAGACGCTCGAGCAGGCGGCGGCGGAGCGGCCGCTCGCCTGCGTTTTCGACGACCTGCACTGGGGAGAGCCCGCCTTCCTCGATCTCGTCGAGCACATCGCCGACTGGAGCCGCGATGCGCCGATCCTGCTCCTCTGCATCGCGCGACCCGAGCTGTTCGACCGCCGCTCCGGCTGGGCCGGCGGGAAGATGAACGCGGAGACGGTCTTGCTCGAGGCGCTCACGCCCGAGGAGACCGACGAGCTGATCGAGCGGCTCGCACCGGTCGATCCGGATCTCCAGGCGCGAATCCGGGAGGCCGCGGAGGGCAATCCACTGTTCGTCGAGGAGATGCTGGCGATGGTGCGAGAGTCGGGGGACGGCGACGTCGTCGTCCCGCCGACGATCCAGGCGCTGCTCGCGGCGCGACTCGACCAGCTCGATGCCTCGGAGCGCGCGGTGCTCGAGCGCGGCGCGGTCGAGGGCAAGATCTTCCACCGCGGCGCCGTCGAGGCGCTCGCGCCCGAGGAGCCCCAGGTGTCGCAGCGGCTGATGGCGCTCGTCCGCAAGGAGCTCGTACGGCCGGATCGCACGCAGTTCACCGGCGACGACGCCTTCCGCTTCCGCCATCTCCTGATCCGGGACGCGGCCTACGACGCGTTGCCGAAGGCGGTGCGGGCCGAGCTGCACGAGCGCTTCGCCGCGTGGCTCGAGGAGCACGGCGCCGAGCTCGTGGAGCTGGACGAGATCCTCGGCTACCACCTCGAGCAGGCCTGCCGCTACCGGGCCGAGCTCGGCACGCCGGATGACGGGAAGCTGGCCGCGGAAGCGAAGCGCCGGCTGATCGCCGCGGGGCGCCGGGCGGTGCTCCGGGAGGACTTCCAGGCCGCCGTCAATCTCTTTCGACGAGCCGTGGAGCTGACTCCCCCGGACGAGATCGACGTCCCCCTCGAGGTCGACCTCCTCCGCGCTCTGTTCCGCGGAAGCGGCATCGAGGCTTTGCAGCGCGCCCGGTCGCTCGCCGACCGGGCTGCGGCAGCCGGCAACCGCATGGCCGAGCTCTGCTTCAGGATCCAGGAGGGCGGCCTCCGCATCCAGTTCGAGCCGGAGGGAGCCGCCGACGACCTGGCTGCGGTGGTCGAGGAGGCGATGCCGGTCTTCGAGGCAGCGGGCGACGATCTAGGTCTGTACCTGGCGTATTCGGGACTCGGGGAGGTGGCGCATATGCGGGCGCACATGGACGCCCAGCTCGAAGCGAGGGAACGGGCGCTTGCCCTTGCCCGGCGGCTGGGTTCCCAGCACTACCAGGTCGGGTTCGTCGGCGACCGCGGCGCCGCTCGGTACTTCGGCACGACTCCCATGTCCGAGCTGCTGGCGTGGCTCGACGAGCAGGAGAGGCAAGGCGTGCGGAATTTCGGCCTCGGCCTCCACCGGGCCGGTGCGGTGGCGATGCTCGGTCGCTTCGACGAAGCGCGGGCGATTCTGGCCGATCTGCGCACCGAGGCGGCCGATCGCGGCGCGACGATGCTGCTCCCACTGGCGCTCTGCCACTCCGGTGTCGACGTCGAGCTGCTGGCCGGCGATCCTGCGGCGGCCGTCGAGCTCGGAGAAGAAGGGTGCAGGCTGTTCGAGGAGCTCGGGGAGAAGGGCTGGCTCTCGACAGCGGCCGGAAAGCTGGCGCAGGCGTACTACACCTGCGACCGGCTCGAGGAGGCCGAAGCGTGGGCCGGCCGGGCGGAGGAGCTCGGCGCGAGCGACGACGCGATTACGCAAATGCTGTGGCGGCAGGTGAGGGCGAAGGTGCTGGCGCGCCGCGGTGAGCATGCCGAGGCCGAGCGGCTCGCCCGCGACGCAGTGGAGATCGGCGAGAAGACCGACCTGATCGACCCACAAGGGGACATGTACGTTGACTTGGCCGAGGTCCTGGCACTCTCGGAGCGTCCCAAGGAGGCTGCCGAGGCGCTCCAGCAGGCGCTCGCGCGGTACGAGCGAAAGGGCAATGTCGTCATGGCCGGACGGACGCGCGAGCGGCTACTCCTCCAGCTCGACGAGTAGGGCTCCCCGGTCGACGCGGTCCCCCTCCGCCACGTGGACGGCGCGGACGACCGCCTCGTACGGCGAGGTCAGCGGTGTCTCCATCTTCATCGCCTCGAGCACGAGCAGGGGCTGGCGCGGCTGGACGCTGTCTCCTTCCGCCACCAACACCTGGATCACGGTTCCCGGCATCGGGGCCGTGAGCGTGCTCTGCTCGAGACCGGGGCCGTGGTCGTGTGCCGCATCGTCGCTCGGCATCGGCTGAGGCGCCGGCGGGGGGAGACTGAGGCGCCAGGCGCCGCGCCAGGGAGCGGGCGCCAGCCGCTCGGGCAGAGGCGACAGCGGCGGGTACTCGGTCAGGAAGGCCGTGGTGGCCTGCCCGGCGCGGACGACCGGGTGCCGGACGAGCCAGCGAAGGAACGGAAGGTTCGTGACGAGCCCTTCGACCTCGGTCTTGGCGAGCGCGCCCGCGAGCCGCTCGAACGCCTGGTCGCGTGTCAGCCCGTAGGCGATCAGCTTCGCGATCATCGGGTCGTAGCCGACACCGACCTCGTCGCCCTCCTCGACGCCCGCGTCGACGCGGACGTCGTCCGGCAACCGCAGCCGCTCGATCTTCCCGCTCTGGGGGAGGAACGTCTGCGGATCCTCGGCGTAGAGGCGTACCTCGACGGCGTGCCCGCGCGGCTCCTGTTGTTTGAGCGCGAGTTGCCCGCCCGCTGCGATCCGGAGCTGCGCCTGCACGAGATCGACGCCTGTGACGAGCTCGGTGACCGGGTGCTCGACCTGGATCCGGCCGTTCAGCTCGAGGAAGAAGAACTCGCCGTTCGCGAGCATCAGCTCGACGGTGCCGGCGCTCCGGTACCCGATCGCGCGGGCGAAGGCGACGGCAGCCTCGCTCATCCGCGCCCGCAGTTCGGCGCCGACGGCGGGGGAGGGTGCTTCTTCGAGCACCTTCTGATGACGCCGCTGGATCGAGCACTCCCGCTCGCCGAGGGCGAGGACCTCGCCGTGCTCATCCGCGAGCAACTGGATCTCGACATGCCTCGGTCGTTCGACGTAGCGCTCGCAGAAGACTCGGTCGTCGCCGAAGGCCGCCCTCGCTTCGCGGCGGGCCGCCTCGAGCCCCTCGTCGAGCTCGCCGGGCGTGCGCACGACGCGCATGCCACGCCCTCCGCCTCCAGCCGCCGCCTTGACGATCAGCGGGAAGCCGATCTCCTCCGGCTCGCCCGTGGGGACGACGGGGACGTCGGCCCCGCCCGCGATCCGCTTCGACTCGAGCTTGTCTCCGCCCGACCGCAGTGCCTCGGGCGTGGGGCCCACGAACAGCAGGCCCGCCGCCTCGACCGCCTCGGCGAAGTCGGGGTTCTCGGCCAGGAACCCGTAGCCGGGGTGAATCGCCTCGGCGCCGGTCTGCTTCGCCGCCCGGATCTGCTCTTCCGAGAACAGGTAGCTCAGGACGTCCACGGTCTCGTCGGCCGAGCGAGCGTGCAGCGACCCGCGGTCGTTCGGCGCCACGACCGCGACGGTTTCGATCCCGAGCTCGCGGCAGGCGCGGAAGATGCGCAGTGCGATCTCGCCGCGATTGGCGACGAGGAGCTTCCGGATCACCGAACGCCGGCGGGCGCCCGGCGCGACTCTCGTCCGGCCTTGGCGGCTTTGAGCGCGAACCGGAACATTGCCCGCGGAATTCGCTGCGCCCGCTGGAGGGTCTGCTCCAGCGCGGAGGCGAAGTACTCGATGTCCGCTTCCGAGACGGTCAGAGCCGGGAGGCCCTTCAGGACGTTCATCCGGTGTCCGGCGGTCTGGATCAGGATCGCGTGGTCGGAGAAGAGCGGGACGGCGACAAGCTGGCTGAAGATCCCCGGCTGCGTCCGCTCGAGCATCCGCCAGGTCCTGCTTCCCCCCGCGGGCTCCTGGAACTCGATCGCCCACATCAGGCCGAGGCCGCGTACCTCCCGGACGACGTCGTAGCGCTCGACGAGCGGGCGCGTTCGCTCGAGCAGGAGCTCGCCGAGGCGTGCCGAGCGCTCGACGAGGCCCTGGTCGTCGAGCTCGTGCAGCGTGGCGAGGCCGGCGGCCATCCCGAGGTCGTTCGGCGCGAAGGTCGAACCGTGGCTGACCGCGTGCTCGAGCGAGTCGAAGACCTGGTCGTACACCCACGCGCTCATCACGCAGGCACCGACCGGGATGTAGCCGCCCGAGAGCGACTTGGAGACGGTGACGATGTCGGGCTCGAGACCCCAGTGCTCGAACGCGAACATGCGGCCGGTCCGGCCGAGGCCGGTCTGAACCTCGTCCACGCAGAAGAGCGTCCCGTAGCGGCGGCAGAGCTCTTGCGCGCCTTGCAGGTACCCGGGGTCGGGGATGTTGACGCCTTTCCCCTGGACCGGCTCGACGAGAAAGAGAGCGACGTCTTCCCTGCGCAGCTCCTCTTCGAGGGCGCCGAGGTTGTTGAACGGGACTTTGGCGAAGCCCGGAAGGAGCGGGCCGAAGCGCTCGGTGAACTCGGGCGTGGCGGTTGCCGAGAGTGAGCCGAGCGTGAGGCCGTGGAAGGCGTGCTCTGCGGTCAGGACCCGGCTGCGTCCCGCCGCGGCCCGGCCGAGCTTGATCGTGGCCTCGATCGCCTCGGTGCCGGAGCTCGTGAAGAGAACGCGCTCGCTCCGTGCGGGCAGGCGGCGGAGGAGCTCCTGCGCCAGCAGCCCCGGGAGGAGGCTGACTCCGAGCTGAACCGAGCCGGGCGTCTCGAGCTCCATCGCGTCCGAGAGCACTTTGCGGATGCGCGGGTTGTTCCGCCCGACGTTGAACATTCCGAAGCCCCCGTACATGTCGAGGAAGCGGCGCCCGTCCGCGGCGAAGAGATACTGGCCCTCCGCGCGGCTCCAGGTCCGGTCGAAGCCGATCGTCTGCAGCATGCGGATGAACTGCGGGTTGATCGCGTCCGCGTAGAGGTCGTAGTCCTCGCCGGCATGTGCGGCCAGCAGCTCACGCAGATCGAGCTCGGGCATGGGCAGAGCGTAACGCGCGTCGGTCTCGGCGCAGGGGCGTATGGCAGCGGGAGCAGGGCTTCGCTCCGGCCTGCAGGGTCGTACGGGGTCGATCGTGCCAGCTCCCCACCGGCGATCCGACGAACCGGCCCTTCCGCCACGATCCCGGCACACTCTCGGCACGAACGACATGCCCAGTCCGGACACGTCCGGGGGTCAGACCCTCGAAAATGGCGCGGGTGCGGGTTTGGCGAGCGGGACGTGGTTAGTCGGCGCCCTCGACGAACGAGGCGCGGCGGCGCTCCAGGAACGCCCGCAGGCCCTCCTGCCCCTCCTCGCTCGTCCGGCGCTCGGCCGCGATCCTCGCCGTCTTGAGCCCGGTAGGGCGCTGCCGAATCAGCAGCTTCGCGGCACGGATCGCATCCGGGCCGCCGCTGAGGATCGCGGCGATCACGTCGTCCACAACGCCGTCCGGATCGCTGCTGACCTCGTGGACGAGCCCGATTCGCAACGCCGTCTCTGCGTCGAAGCGCTCGCCGGTGAGGAAGTAGCGGCGCGCCGGGCCCGGCCCGATCTTCTGGAGCACGAACGGCGAGATCACCGCCGGGATGATTCCCAGCCGCACTTCGGAGAACCCGAAGACCGCGTCCGGTGCTGCGATGGCGATGTCCGCGCACGCGACGAGCCCGCTCCCCCCGCCGAGCGCGTACCCGTGCACCCGCGCCACGACCGGCGCCGGGCAAGTGTCGATCGCCTCGCACATCTCGTACAGCCGCATAGCATCCTCGACGTTCTCCTCGTAGGAGAGGTCGATCGACGAGCGCTGCCACTCGACGTCCGCGCCGGCGCAGAAGCTCGGGCCCTCCCCGGAGAGGACGACGACCCGTGCGTCGCCGGTGAGAGCAAACGCCTCAGTCAGCTCGGCGATCGCCGCGGCATCGAACGCGTTCCGGCGCTCGGGCCGCGCGAGCGTGACGCGGTAGACGGAACCGTCTCTCTCGGTCCGGAGCGCGCTCATCTGCGCCCAGCATAGAGTTGGAGCGTGGAACGCCGAGCCCTGGCCGCCGCGGCAACGCCTCTCGAGAACGAGGGCTCGGCGCTCGACGAGGACGCGTTCGGGCCGCTGGTCGAGTTCCTCGTCGCGGGCGGATTGGACGGCATCCTCGCGCTCGGGACGACCGGTGAGGGGATCCTCCTCTCGCTCGACGAGCGCCGCCGCGCGGTGGAGCTCTTCCTCGCCGGCGAGTTCGACGTGATCGTCCACGCGGGCGCCCAGACAACGGCGGACACGGTCGCCCTCGCTGCGCACGCCGCCGAATCCGGTGCGGCCGGCGTTGCCGTGATCGGCCCGCCGTACTTCTCTCTCGACGAGGCCGCCCTGCTCGCCCACTTCGTGGCGGCCGCGCGCGCCTGCGCTCCGGTGCCCTTCTACGTCTACGAGTTCGAGCGCGCAAGCGGATACGCAGTTCCCCCTGGCCTGCTCGACCGGCTCGCCGAGCAGGCGCCCAACCTGGCCGGCCTGAAGGTCTCCGACACGCCCTACGAACGGTTCGAGCGCTACCTCGAGACGGATTTCGACGTCTTCGTGGGGCCGGAGGCATTCATAGGCCGGGGCATCGAGCACGGCGCGGTCGGCGCCGTCTCGGCGCTTGCAACTGCGTTCCCGGAGTCGGTGGTCGCCGCCGTCCGCGAGGGGGGTGAGCATGCGCGCAGGATCGGCGAGCTGCGCGAGATCGTCGAGCGCTTCCCCCGTCACGCTGCGCTCAAGCTCGAGCTACGCCGCCGCGGCGTGCCGATCCGGGAAGACGTTCGCGCACCGCTTCGCCGGCTGACGCCCGACGAGCGAGCCGAGTTCGAATGGACGATCGAGGAATGGCGAGAATCGTCGTCGCCGGCGCAGGTGCGGTAGGCGCCAGCATCGCTTACCACCTCGCGCTGCTCGGCGCGCGCGACGTGGTGCTCGCAGACCGGGCGGAGATCGCCTCGGGCGCGACCGGCAAGGCGATGGGCGGCGTCCGCCAGCAGTTCTCCACGCCGCAGGAGGTGACGCTCGTCCGCGAGAGCCTCAAGCTCTTCCGCGAGCTCGGGCCGCCGCTGTTCGAAGCGGTCGGCTACCTCTTCCTGGCGACGACCGGCGAAGGCCTGCGCCGCCTGCGCGAGCGCGCCGAGCTGCAGCAAGGCCTCGGCGTGCCCGTCGAGGAGGTCGACGCGGGCCGCGTAGAAGGGCTCAACACGGACGACGTCCTCGGGGCCGTCGCCTGCTGGGAGGACGGTGTCGCCGAGCCCGCCGACGTCACCCGCGAGCTCGTACGCCGGGCCTCCGAGCTCGGAGTGGACGTCCACGAGCGCACCGATGCGCGCGACTTGCCGCGCGACGTGCTCGTGATCGCGTGCGGCGCAGCCTCGCCGGAGCTCTGTCCGGAGCTGCCGATCCGCCCCCTCTGCCGCCAGCTCGTCGACGTCGGCCCACTTCACGGGCTTCCCGGGGACTTACCGATGGTGATCGAAGAGGAGACCGGTTTCCACTTCCGCCGCCGCGGCGAGACACTCCGGCTCGCGATGGCCGAGGCGGTCCCGCGCTGGACGTCCGCCGAGGAGGTGGACGACGCGCTCGTCGAGGACTGGCGGGCGAGGCTCGCGCACCGGTATCCGCCCGCGACCGCGGCGCCCGTTATCCGGGCGTGGGCCGGCCTGTACGACATGACCCCCGATGCGCATCCGATCATCGGCTGGGCCGGGGACGGGGTCTATGTAGCCTGCGGCTTCTCCGGCCACGGCTTCATGCAGTCGCCGGCGGTCGGCCGAGCGGCGGCCGAGGAAATCCTCGGCCGCGAGCCGAGCATCGACCTCTCGCCCTACCGCCTCGACCGGTTCGACGCCGGTACGTTCGATTCAGAAGACGTCGTTCTCTAGCGAGGCGTCTTGCTGGAGCACCTTCCGCTGAGATTCACCCCCAAGAGGGCGCTTCGTAGTCCCCGGCGCGCGGCGCGCCGATCGCGACCCACGAGAGCCCGCTCTCTCCGGCCACGGGCTGCCGCGTCACGTCGGGATCGAGCCGGACGGCGATGCCCTCGGACACTTCGATCTCGTCGCCGTCCACGCGCAGCTTGCCGGATCCCTTGACGTAGACGTAGACCTCTTCCTGATTCGAGCTCGACTCGTCATGCTCGAAACCCTCCGCGCCCGGCGGGAGGTCTCCGTAGTTGACGCCGAACGCAACGACGCCGAGCGCCTTCCGGACCTTCTTCATCGGCCCCTCGAGCTCGTCGAGCCGGACCACGTCGTACTTCGCCATCGATCCTCCTCACATTCGAAAGATCCCGAAGGTCGTCTCCGGGATAGGAGCGTTCAAGGCCGCTGCGATCCCGAGCGCGAGCACGCGCCGGGTGTCGAGCGGGTCGATGATTCCGTCGTCCCACAGCCGCGCGGTCGAGTAGTACGGGTTGCCCTCCGCCTCGTACTTGGCACGTACCTCGTCCGCATCGGCGTCTCCGACCATCATCAGCACGGTTGCCGCCTGCTCACCTCCCATCACGGAGATGCGCGCGTTCGGCCACATCCAGAGCTGGCGGGGCTCGTAGGCGCGCCCGCACATCGCGTAGTTGCCGGCACCGAACGAGCCTCCGATCACGACCGTGAACTTCGGCACCTGCGCGCACGCGACCGCCATCACGAGCTTGGCGCCGTCCCGCGCGATTCCCCCGGCCTCGTACTCCTTCCCGACCATGAAGCCCGTGATGTTCTGGAGGAAGACGAGCGGGATCCGGCGCTTGCAGGCGAGCTCGATGAAGTGGGCACCCTTCTGCGACGACTCGGCGAAGAGGACGCCGTTGCTGGCCAGGATTCCGACGAGGTACCCCTCGAGGCGGGCGAAGCCGCACACGAGCGTCTCGCCGTAGAGCGTCTTGAACTCGTCGAAGCGGCTGCCGTCGACGATGCGGGCGATCACCTCGCGCGGGTCGAACTGCTGCCGGTAGTCGTCGGGAACGAGCCCGTACAGCTCGGTCGGATCGGCCGCCGGAGGCTCGGGCTCGGTCACCTCCCAGGGCGGTTGTGGAGGGCGCTCGTGGAGATGGCGGACGATCGAGCGGGCGATCGCGAGGGCGTGCTCGTCAGACGTCGCGTAGTGGTCCGCGACTCCCGAATGCCGCGTGTGCACGTCGGCGCCGCCGAGCTCCTCGGCGCTCACCTCCTGCCCGGTCGCGGCCTTCACCAGCGGCGGGCCGCCGATGAAGATCGTTCCCGTTCCGCGCACGATCACGGTCTCGTCGCTCATCGCGGGCACGTACGCGCCTCCCGCCGTGCACGAGCCGACGACCAGGGCGACTTGCGGGATGCCCTTCGCCGACATCCGCGCCTGGTTGAAGAAGATCCGGCCGAAGTGATCGCGGTCGGGGAAAACCTCGTCCTGCAAGGGCAGGAAGGCCCCTCCCGAGTCGACCAGGTAGATACAGGGGAGACGGTTCTGCTCGGCCACCTCCTGGGCGCGCAGGTGCTTCTTGACGGTGAGCGGGAAGTACGTCCCGCCCTTGACGGTGGCGTCGTTTGCCACGATCACGCACTCCCGTCCCTCGACGACTCCGATGCCCGTGACGATGCCCGCCGACGGCGCCTGGCCGTCGTACATGTCCCAGGCCGCGAGGGCGCTCAGCTCCAGAAAGGCGCTGTCGGGATCGACCAGCTTGTCGATGCGCTCCCGGGCGAGCAGCTTTCCGCGCGAGCGGTGGCGCTCGATCGCCTTCGCACCGCCTCCGGCAGCCACCTGAGCCGTGCGCTCGCGCAGCTCGAGCACGAGCTCGTCCATCCGGCGCCGGCGGGCGGCGAACGCGTCTGACTCGTGCGCCAGCTGGGCCATGCATTGAGCCTAACCGGTCCTCGCGCTAGTCTCAGTGCTTTCCATGACAAGAAGAGGGGTCAAGCTACTCGTACTGATCGCCGCCGTTGCCGGGTGCGCGATTCCCGGGGCCGCGAGCCCGCCGGCTGCCTCCGCAGGGACGAGGATCATCGGCGACTGCATTCCGGGCTCCGGCTGGGGAACGGTGCGGACCGACCTGGCGAGCGCCGCGTTCGACCTCGTCAACCAGCACAGGGTCGCGATGGGCCTCGGCGCGCTCAAGTCCTCTCCGAGGCTGACGGCCTCGGCGACGTGGAAGTCGCTGCACATGGCGGCGTATCAGTACTTCGCCCACGACGATCCGGCGCCGCCGGTCGCACGCGGCGCCTTCGACCGGCTCGCCGCGTGCGGGTACGGCTGGTCGCCGGCGGGCGAGAACATCGCGTACGGGTTCACGACGGCGTCCTCGGTGGTCAACGCATGGCTGAACTCGGCGGGTCACCGGTTCAACATCGAGTACGGCGGCTTCGTCGTGACGGGGATCGCCGCGGCCACGGACGCGAGCGGCACGGTCTACTGGACGCAGGATTTCGGTGGCTACGACGACACCGGGATCTCGCCGCCGCCGCCACCTCCACCTCCACCTCCACCTCCACCTCCACCTCCACCTCC